>Ga0315900_10001293_pt1 | contig 40044 bp, 31 predicted proteins | sample LakEriMetagenome_FD_203521 | JGI IMG/M metagenome (GOLD analysis project Ga0315900, IMG submission 203521) | Freshwater fungal communities from buoy surface, Lake Erie, Ohio, United States - Buoy 12 MA114 | ecosystem: Environmental > Aquatic > Freshwater > Lake > Lake biofilm | place: USA: Lake...
ACCAAGGCCGAACTGGTCGCCACCGCCACCGGCCTGCTCCAGCAATCGCCCCCACAGGAGGCAGAGGTCCAAGGGGCCGAGCCCCAAGGTGACGTGCCCACCGAGGGGATCACCCCAGCCGACCAGGCCCCTGACGCGGACGGCGCTGCCGGCGGAAATGACCTGGGTTTCCAGGGAGACGGCGCCGATCCGGAGTTCCCCGATGACCTCCTCTGATCAGCCCACCGGCGCCAGTACTGAGGGCCATGAGCGCCCGGAGGGCGTGATCTTTCTGGGCGAATCCCAGTGGGTGCTGGGCAACCGCTCGCCCCCTGGTGGGCCGATCACCACCGTGCTGGCCGTCCCGCCTCTGCGCAGCAGCCGTGCTGGCAATGGGGTGGTGTCGATCTCCCTCGACATGCGGCTGCTGGCGGCCCTGCCCTGAGAGCTGCTGACACCGCTCCGTTCTGTTCTCTGTTTTCACCCCCCTCATCCCATGGCCACCGCTCCCACCCGCACCCCCTCGGCACCGCTGACCGCTGACGCACCGGCCCCCGCTCAACCGGACAGCACGGCCGCCAGCACCGCACCCACCAGTGGTGCTGCTGCCAGCCGCACCGAGCCCAGCGACCTGCTGATCGTTCAGCGCGGCGCCACGCCCTACAAGGCGACCGCCGAACAGCTCAAGAGCTACATGCTCACCCCCGCCACCGCGGCGGCGATCGGTGCGATCAAACCCGGCACCAACCTCTCGGTGGATGCCGATGGCACCCTCCATGCCGAGATCCCCGGCGCCCTCACCTACCGCGGTGCGATCGACCCCGCCAGCAGCGATGCTCCCGCTGACGCCGTGGCCGGCGACGTCTACCTGGCCAGCACTGGTGGCACTGCCCTGGACAGCTGGAGCGGCATTGCCGGCCAGGAGATCGCCCAGGGCGATCTGTTGCTGTTTGACGGCAGCAGCTGGTGTGCCAACGCCGCCCTGGGCCCCGATGGCGCCGGTGTGATCCGCATCCAGGTCGCCGCACCACTGGCGATCGATGAGAGCGATCCCGCCCAGCCGCTGCTCATGGTGGAGCCCGCAACCACCGCCGCTGCCGGTGTGCTGCGCCTGGCCGCTGCCGAGGACCTCACCGCCGGCACCGAGGGGGCCGCCGTGGATGCCGCCGCGCTCAAGGCCGCCATGGCCACCGCCCAGCCAGCCGGGGATTACATGCCGCTGGACATCAGCACCCTGCCCGCCCTGCCCTGATGGGCCGGCCCTGATGGGCATCCACTGAACCGGGGGGCAGCCGCCCCCCTTCTCACTGGGCACCGGGCACCGCATTGGTTGCCTCATCTCATTTTTGCTTTTCCGCACGCCACCCATCACTGCCCACCGCTTGCTGCCGTGATCCAGCCCACCGACCTGCTCGTCGTCCAGCGCGATGGCACCACCTGCCGGGCCACGGCCGCGGAGCTCCAGGAACTGCTGGGCCGCCCGCTCTGCTCCGCCACCGCTGGCCGCCTCTGGGACCTGAACACCACACCGGCCGACAACGACTGGCGGGCCGTCTGCTGGGCACCTGAACTCAACCTGTTTGTCGCCGTCTCGATTGATGGCAGCCAGCGGGTGATGACCTCCAGCGATGGCCTGCGCTGGACCCCACGCCGCACGCCAACCGATAACAACAGCTGGATCGGCATCTGCTGGAGCCCGGAGCTGCGCCTGCTGGTGGCGATTGCCTCCAATGGCAGCAGCAATCGGGTGATGACATCCAGCGACGGCATCAGCTGGACGGCGCGGCGGGTGCCGCTGAACAACAACTGGGTGGCGATCTGCTGGAGCCCCCAGCGGCGGCTGTTTGTGGCGGTGGCCTTTGGCGGCAACAGCAGCCGGGTCCTGACCTCACCTGATGGCATCACCTGGACCGCCAGGCAGACCCCCGCAAGCCACATCTGGCGCGGTGTGTGCTGGGCCGCCGAACTGGGCCTGTTCGCGGCTGTGGCCACCAGCAGCAACGGCGCCAACCAGGCGGTGATGACCTCAAGCGATGGGAGCAGCTGGACGCTGCGCAGCACCCCGGCCGACAACACCTGGCGATCGATCTGCTGGGCAGCGGCGCTGGGGCTGCTGGTGGCCGTGGGCCAGAGCGGCACCGGCAACCGGGTGATGACCTCGCCCGATGGCCTGACCTGGACCCTGCGCCCGACCCCGGCGGATCTGGAGTGGCGAGCTGTCTGCTGGGCCCCGGAGCTGAACCTGCTGGTGGCGGTGGCGGGCACCGGCAGCGGCCAGCAGGTGATGACCTCGCCGGATGGCCTCAGCTGGACCCTGCGCCCCAGCGCCGCCGACCGCCAGTGGAGCGGCATCTGCTGGGCACCAGAGCTGGGGCGGCTGGTGGCCGTGGCCCAGAACGGCAGCGGCAGCCGTGTGATGACCAGCTGCTGAGCGCCAGGCGCTTCTCAGCCCCCTGCCCCCTCAGCAGCAACACCACGACCGGCGCTATGCCGCTTGAAATACCCCGGGCAATGGGCCGCCAGCAGCTCGGCAGAGAGGAAGCTGGGAAAGGCCATCACCGCCCCTGCAGCCTGCTTGCCGCTGGCAGCTTCTGCAGCCCTCGCAGCCGAGCGGGCACACAGCAGCCCCACCACCTCGGTGCGCAGCCACTGCGGCACCTTGCGGCTGGGCTCCGAGCGCCAGCTGCCGCCGCCCCAGCCGATCACCTGATCGAGCAGCTTGCCCCTGCGCCCCAGCTTCTGGAACTCCACCACCTCGGATTCCCCGGCCCTGCGCAGCTCCGGCCGCAGCAGCACCCGCCAGGTGATGCCAGCCGTGGTGGATTGATGGAGCAGCAGGGCCTGGGATTCAGACGAGGACTCAACAGTGGCCATGGGAATCGGCGCCATTAACGACGCTGCGACGGGACCGATCCCAGCGGAGGCGCGGCCGCAGGACGGGCCTCAGACTGGAGAGGCCCGGAGCAAGCCCATACGGTCAGACACCTCGACGTCGATTCGGCGGCCGGTTGCGCGCGGCAGCGCTCTGGCACTGCCTTGCTCTTGGCGTCAAGGCGGGATCGGTGATGTCGTCCCCTTGTTCAGCGTCGCCTTGTTCCGCCTCCGCAGATCCACAGAGAGCGCTGACCGCGCTGGTGGGCGCGTATGCCGCCAGTGCCTGGGCCAGGACCTGCTCCAGTTCCGCCCGTAAACAGCAGGGTGCTTCCAGTCGGATGCCACTGCCGTGGGAGAGCAGCCAGCGGCGCAGCTCCGGATCACCCGCCACCACCCAGGCCGGCAGGTCGATCTCCACCGGGTAGGGATGGTGTGGATCGTCATCGGCCTGCAAGCTGCAGCGCCGGGGCGGGGCATTGCCCCAGCTGTCACCCGGCAGTGGCGCGGCCAGACGGATGGCACTGGGTAGAAAGCGATCCAGATCACGCCGCAGCGCCGCCATCGCCGCAGGCGCACAGCGCAGCCGCAGGGTGACCAGCAGCGACGGCCGGTCCCCGGGGCGGGCCTGCACCAGCTCCAGTTGCTGCGCCAGATCCTGGCCCAAACAAATGCCGCCGCAGAGCTGCTGCAACGCCGTCGCCCGCTCCAGCGCCCGTTGATGCAGCGGCAGCTCCCGGCTCGCTGCTCGCTCCACCTGGAAGATATGCAGCTCATCGAGAGGGGTGCAGGCCAGCAACCCCGCCTGGGTGCCATAGGTGGCGTGTTCATGCAGCAACCACCAGCGGCCGCCGTGCAGCACCAGCTGCAGGGGCCAGATCGCCAGCGCACCCGCCGGCCCCCGCGGCGCGCTGGGCTGGGCGATCAGCAGCCTCTGGCGCTGCTGGATCGCCGCTTCCATGACGCACTCTCCAGCTGCGGTGCGCAGCGCCTGGCGGCTGGCCTGGCTGGGGCGGTGGGGCTGGATCCAGCGGCGGTTCGTTGGCAGCCGGCCTGGATCCGCGCCGACCTGTTGCAGCCGCTCCCGCAGGCTGCTGCTCAGCGCCGCTGCACGCCGGTCGCCCAACTCCTCGGCCTGGAGCTGCAGCAGCTGGCAGGCCTCCTGCAGCTGCTGGAGGCTGAGCAGGGCGGTGCCGAGGGCAAACCCGCGCCGGCCGCTCCGGCCAGGTGGCCGGAAGCCATAGGGGGTGAGGGTCTCGCTGATGGCGGTATGCACCTGCCGCGCCTGCCAGTGCCGCCTGCCGCCGGACTCCCGGGTTAGACAGGCGGCGATGTGGGCGTTGATCGGCTCACCTTCCGCCTGGCTGCAGGGGTGGTGCAGCAGGTGGCGCAGCACGGCAAAGGTCTGGCAGAACGCCTCGCGGTCGGCCAGGCGGGAGAGCCCGCCGGTGGGGCGGGGCTTGCCAGCGGGCCATGGCGGCGGTTCGATAGGCGCAAGTACATCTGTTTCATCCGTGCCCTCCTGATCACCCCGGGGCATGAATCCCTGCTGCTCCAGCCAGTCGAGATCACGGCCAATGGCGGCGGCATCGCCATAGCAGGCCCCGTGCAGACGAGCGAGCACCGCTGCCGCCTTCTCGGCCAATCCACCCGCGGGCAAGGGCGAGAGCAGCAGGTCCAGCTCAGGATCCGGCTCATGTCCCGTCGCTGTCAGTTTGGGGTATTGACAAAGCAACCGCACTGTGTATAGCAGCCGTTCCTGGTCCAGCAGCCGGGAGTAGCCGTGCAGCTCATGGGCGGCATCGCGGTTGGCGCCGCGCTGGATCGTGCCCTCCAGTCCATCCAGCGCCGCCTGGATCATCGCGGCGAGTGGCTGATCCAGGGCGGGCTGCAGACGCACCACATGACAGAAACCTTCCTTGCGGTGCGGCACCGGCGCGGACTGCAGCAACTGGGCACATTGCCGCTGGATCACTGCATCAGGAACCGGGTTGTCGCGCTGCTGGTTCCACTCCAGGCAGCGCTGCACGGGCGTGTCGAGCCACCAGCCGATCCACTGCACCGGCGCCGGCAGCACCATCGCCTGGGTGATCGCCAGGCGAAAGTCGCGCCTGGTGTAGCTGGCCTCCACAATCGCCGTCTCGCCTGCTGCCAGGGCCTCGCACAGCTCCTGCTGGATCACCGCTTCCACCTCCTTCCAGCTGCCCAGACCACCGGCGCCGCCATAGAGCTGCTGACGGATGCTGCGGCTGGAGATGTAGCGGACGGCCGGTTGGTTGGCTTTCTGCAGGGCGCAGGCGAGCAGGCGTGCCGCCGTGCTCTTGCCGCTGGCGGCCGCACCGATCATCAGGTGAAACCGTCGCGGTTGTTGTTCAGTGCCCCGGCGAGACGTGTTGATCTCCTGCGGGGAGGATGGGGTGTGGTTTGTCACGATCAAGCAAAGCGATCTGCGCTGGATGGTTGTGCACAGCAATGGCACCAGAGCCCATCAACCCCCGCCAGTTCCTGCCGCCGCAGGTCCATTTCCCGTCGCTGTCAGTTCGGGTGAACCACCAGCCAGCAACAGGCTGCACGCTGTCAACAGACCACCCAGCCCGAGCGGCTGGCTTCTGTTATCGACATCACGACACCGGCGGCGGTTCTGCGCCGCCAGGAGGGTCTCGCCGCCCCTGTGCCCGCCGGCCTGCGGGTTTGCTGCGATCCACTCCACCGCCATCTGCTGCCACCACCACTGCCCTGGCGATCGGCCTGGCAGCCATTGGAGAGCTGGTGTGCGCTGCTCCATGGCGGTGTGCTGGATGCAGCGCTGATCAGCGTTGCGGAGCTGGCCAACGGCGCTGAGCATGGGCATCCGCCGCTACCGGCAGACAGTGGCCTGACGGCGACGGCATTGGGCTGCCGGCCACTGGTGCTCGTTCATGCCTGCAGCCAGCAGCGATGCACGCTGCACGCCAGCCAGACGCGCTGGCAGCTGTTGCTGCCGCCCGCTGCCGTGCAGCCCCTGCTCTGGCGGCAGTTCAGCCAGCTGGGCCTGCTGCCGCTACAGGAGTGCGCTGACACGGACTGCAGCAGTTGGCTCCAGCACCTCCAGGAGAAGCCATATCTTCTACCCGCTCACCTGTCGCTGGTGGAGGCGCCGGACTGGCGGCAGGCCGCACTGCAGGCGGTGCCGGCACCGGAGCTGCTGCAGGAATCGCTGTGGCTACTGCATCGCCAGGAGGACAGCAAGCAGGAACGGATCCAGCTTCTGCACAGCCACCTGCGCGAGCGCATCCGCCTGGACCGTGCCGGACAGCCCTGAGCGCAGCTTCCTGCGCCTGCACACGCACTGCGTTGCCGCTGTGTCGGCCCTGGCCAGGCGACGTAGCTGCATGGGTCTGCGGCACGGGGGCTGCGCTCTGCCCGATGCGGCCCAGAGCGAGCCCCGCTTGACGCAAGCGGGGAGGAGGGCCTCAGCCCCCACCCGTCAGCCGCTGCCGCAGAGCAACGAGAGCTTTCTTCTGGGCCCGCTGCACCGACATGCAGCTGATCTCCAGCCGGGTGGCCGCTTGCCGGAGCGAGAGGCCCTCAAGGACGGTGAGCCGCAGGGCCGTGGCCTGGTGGGCTGCCGGCAGCTGCTCGACGAGCTGCTCCAGCGCCAGGCCATTCACGGCCTCGCTGATGGCCGGCTCGGCCTCCGGGGTTGCCAGCTGATCGAGCAGGCAGGGCTCGCCATCGGCTGTGGCATCGAGGCTGATGTGGCCCAGCGGGCAGGTGCCCTTCTCGTGCTCGCGGCGGGAGATGCGCACCAGCCGCACCCGATCGCGCAGGTGGAGCTGCAGGGCCCCGCTGATGCAACGGCGCAGATAGGGCCCAGCTGGCTCGCCTGCCCTGCAACGGGGAGCAGAGCGAACCAGAGCCTCACGGGCCACCTGGATCAGATCCTCCCGCTCCACCAGGGGGAACAGGCGCTTGGCGGTGGCTGAGGCGATGGCATCAGCCAGCGGGAGGTGCTCCAGCACCAGGGCATTGCGGGCACGCAGGGCAGAACGGCTGAGAGGCGTGGACTGCTGCTGGCGGCGGGAGGAGGAAGCGGGGGAAGCCACCTGAGGGACGGCGGAGAACCCCACCCCCACCGGCCGGCCGCAGCGCTGTGGCAAGGACGCCCCGAGGCAAAGCCGCCAGGGGCGCATGGCACGATCCTTGACGCAGCGTGAGGACCGGCCGAGGGATGCGGTGGGTGTGCGCCGGCCAGGGGGGCCTATTTCTCCTCCACCAGCTTCTGCAGCACAGCGAGGGCCGTGGCTGGATCGAGATAATGCGCCGCGCTCAGGCCTGCTGCTGCCGCCCTCGGCTGCTGCACAGAGCGGTCACCAGGGCTGGGAACTCTGGGAAGGCCTTCTGAATAGATGGTGGATGGATCCTGCGGTCCTGATCAACTGCAGAACTCAACCAACGGAATGCAGAAGGCCCTGTTGGATCAGGCGTCCGAAATGATCCCAGACGTCATCGGCATGGGCGGAACTGCTGAGATGCAGGCCCAGCTCGAAGTTGGAGAGCTGGGCGGCATCCGTCAGGTTGGCGCTGGTGACGAGCAACTCTTGATCGGCTACCACCGCCTTGACGTGACAGACAGCTTTCTCCCGTTCAAGAGATAAGGAACGGGGGTCGAAGAACAGCGCAGGAGCAGGCGGTTCAGGCCAGAGGCGTGACCAGGTTTGCTGCTGAAACTTGCGGATCAAGGTCTCAGGGCTGGAGGTGTCGCCACGATCTCTGTGGATGTTGCAGACCATGCGCACCTGCAACGTCGGGTGAGCCACCATGCGCGTGCGGATCAGCTGGAACAACTCCTTGATGAAGGGCCCGTTGTAGAAGGCGTAGGTGGTGAGCAGCAGGCGCTGTTCGGCGCGCTCCACCAACTGACGAATCAGCACCGACTGATCGCGGGTGACCGACCCTGCTCCGGCATCAGGCCCTGACCACACCAGTTCGATCGACCGTGCTGCAGCGTCACTGCGTCGCTGATCCAAGAGGGCCTGAACGGACAGGAGCAGGGCCTCTCTGCTGCCGCCTGAGGCACGCCAGTACTCCAGCCAGCCACCCAGGGAACCGGGGCCATTTGCCAGACCGATTCTGGCCAGGAAGGCTGGAGGATCAGCCAGGTCGCCCGCGAGAGAACCGGGATCGCCGCGTTGGGAGTCGCCACGGTGGGGATCCAGCGCCGCCAGAAGGGTTTCCAGTTCAGCGGTGCTCAGATTGGGGAAGGCCGCTGCCATCAGGAGCCATCCGTGAAGAAGGCAGCATCGCGTTGGATCAAGGTCGGCACGACAAGCGCCCGATCGAGAAACTCATTGCGGCGTTCACAGCTGGTTTCGGCGATCAACAGACAGCCATGACAGGCGGCGCCATGGGCGTAACGCTTCTCCAGTTCGCTGTTGGGTTCGTGGCTGGCGCAGAAGGGGTCGTTGGAGCAGAGGGCGGCTCGCTCCAGCGCCATCGCCAGCAGGTCATCGATGCGATCCGCCAGACCCACCAAGCCACCGAGGGAGCCCTCTGAACCGCTGCCTCCGGTGTAGAGAAGAATGCCGTAGCCAATCTCATCAAAGGCATAGATCCGCTCCTTGATCGCCGAGGCGCCGTAGCCGCAATCCAGTGCGGCCTCGGTGATCAGCAGATGAGCGAGGCTATGGAGCATCATGTAGGCCCCTCCGGGCCACTGGAACTTGTCCTCAGTAAGCCCGTGCTCCTTATTCCAGGTCTTGAAAGCATCACGGTGTTTGGAGAGGTGCTGATCCGCGCCATCGCTCTTGATCCAGCTGCGGATGGCGTCCGGATCGAAGCTGAGGAAGATGCCTTCACCGAGGTTTTCCACGGCCGGTAGCCAGGTGGCTTCTTTCACATCGATCTGGGCTCGCTTTACCCCTAGATCGAGGGGGTCACCATCGATCTGGCTCACCACAGGCTCCAAGCGAGTGAAGCCGAGCAGGGCCATCACTTCCCGCAGCTGGTGGACCTTCAACACCCGGTTCACGCGCTGACGGAACCAGGCTGGTTTGGCTGCCAGATCAAGTGGTTCCGCTTCGAAGCGGCTGGTACCCGCGCCGCGCTGTAGTCCATCGATCGGTCCGACCAAGGCGCGGAGTTCCTGTCGCTTGAGGGCCTCGGTCTTCTCCGGTGCAGCTTCACCGCCACGGATGGCTTCGAGAGCCTCGAAGATCAGAGCAGGCGCTGTACCGACAAGAGGACCCTTGATGTGGTCGGGAGCGTAGTCCTCAAGCCAGACTTCGAGTTTGGCAGCACTGGTGATCTTCTCGAAGGCCTTGAGGTGTGTGCTGATCGCCTCCCGCACATCGTCGATCGGCTCAGGAATGGAGATTGCCGAGATCAGTTCAGGGAAGTAGGCATTGCTGGCGGAACGCACCAATAGGCGATTGACGTAGCCACCCCCCTTGCCCTTGCCGTTATCGCAGGTTTCCTGGCCGAAAGGGCCAAGCCAGGGCCGATGCCCCTGGCAGAAACCAAGCGCTGGCCGATCTTCCTCGTCGCCATTGAGTTTCTGCTTGGCTTCAGAGAGCTGACGGCGATCCCACTTTTCCATGCAGGCAGGGTTGGAGCAGCGCACAAAGATCTCGGTGAAGTCGTTGCCAGCACCGGCCTCATCCAGCCAGAGCGTGGCCCGGCAGGTGGTCTTGCCGCGGTGCACGAACTCACGCCAGTCGATATCGCTGAGATGGCCATTGGGACAGGTCTGCACAAAGCGCACCGGTACGACGCGATGCGCCTTGCGATCCGCATCGATGTATTTGCGCTTGTCGAGTCGGGCGCCCTCCACCAGTGGCCGGCTGCGGTAGGTCTTGCCCTCAAAGATCTCCGTTCGATCCAGCTGGGCTACAAACCAGTTGGGGAACTCGGGGCTGCGGATGCCGCCTGGGCGGCTCTGGCCGCCGGGGCCGACATCGTGGATGGGCGGTTTGCGCAGGCGCAGGGAACCCACATTGAGGCTCTGGCGCAGCTTGGCGATCAGTCGGGGTTCATCGATCTCCTCGGGAGGCTGATCGGGGCCGTACATCCAGAAGTTGAGGCCGCCGATCACCACCGAACAATCGGGCAGATCCACCATGGCGCCTGGGCCATAGGTGGTGATCAGCTGGCTATGGCGCACTTCCCCCTGAGGGCGCGTGGACGGTTGACGAGCCATCAGTTCATCCCCTCATCGCTATCGGGGCGTTGCCGGATCAGAGCAGCGCTGGGTTCCACATCGCGCAGGCTCCAGTTGGCCAGAAACTCCTGCTCCATCGCCTTGAGCTCCTTGAGATCGGGATCCAGCGGGGTATGGAGCAGGGGGGCCACTTCACCCGCTTCACGGCCGTACTGCAGCAGGCCGTCCTTGTCACGGGCGATGCGGATCCACTTGTCGAGGAGGTTCATCACCCGCTTGCGGACGTCAGCCTCGGTGTGTTCGCTGAGCGCCTTGCTTGGGGCGGAGCGGCGGGCTCGATCACCCAGCCGTTGGGCCACCTCCGCCTGGACGGCATCGATCGCCTCCGCGTTGCCGGCATCCCTGGCCCAGCTGAGCGCCGGGCTGAGGTGACGGGCGAGCGCCACGGTGATGGCCGGCAGACCCCGCTGCAAGGCGCGGGACGACCAGGGGGTGACGCTGGTGGCTTCCACATCCCGATAAAAGACCGAGTGCCAGAAGCTGAACCGCTCGTAGTGGGAGCGGTCGCGCGGTCGGTTGGGGTTGAGCAACACCACCACCAGGCCAGGGCGCTGGTCATCGCGGCCGACGCGGCTGCTGGCCTGGATGTATTCGGCCGTGGTTTTGGGCTGGCCCAGCATCACCATCAGGCCGAGCCGGCTGATGTCGAGACCGACCGAGATCATGTTGGTGGCCAGAGCCGTATCGACCCGTTGCTTGTCGTTGTCGAAGCTGAGCTCGAGCCTGGCCTTGGTGGTGCTCACTTCTGAGGTGGGTACCCGTGAGGTGAGCTCCAGGGGCTCATTGGCGATCTTGCGGCGGGCGTAGCGCGCACTGGTTTCGTTGAGACGTCGGCGCTGGTCGTAGGTGGTAAGCAGGGAGGTGACCTCTTCTTCCAGCAGGCGGCGGGTGATGCCGAGCTCCTTGATGGTGTTGAAGTAGCCCAGGAAGGTCATGTAGGGGTCTACGGGGTTGTACCCCTTGGCTTCGCCACTCTTCTCGCGGGCCTTGCGTTCCTTTTCGGCCTGGACGTAGAGCTTCTGGGCCGTACTCATCAAGGCCAGGCCCACCCGCAACAGCAGCGCCTTGATGTTGCGCCCCGGTGCTGACACCCCCAGATAGACCCGTCCTTCTGCTTCTGACACTGGGGCGGTGTAGGAGAAGAAGGAATCACGCCGATCGGGCCCCGGGGCCGGGAAGACGGCTGGGGCGCTGGTGCGACCGAACAGGGCCTGCATCTGCTGGCTGGCGCGGCGCACGGTGGCGGTGGAGGCCACAATCTTGGGCCGCACGATCTGCGCTCCTGTGGCTGTCTCCACCTGGCGTGCACAGAGTTCGTCGATCACAGCCTCATAGAGGCCTCCCATCGATCCCAGCGGCCCTGAGATCAGGTGGAGTTCGTCCTGGATGATCAGATCGGGAGGCTCCAGTCCATGGGGCAGCAGCCCTCCAGCCTGATCACTCCCATCGCTGGGTCCAAAGAAGCCCTTGCCTGGCTGGGCATGGGTCACGCGACCGAACAGCTTTCCGGTTGCTCCCACCCAGGGCAGGGCGGCGAACTTGTCGACCGTGGCGATCACGAAGGCCGGTAGCCGTTGATAGAGCATTTCGTCGACAGCCACCAGCGGCAGGGTGCTGTCGCCGGAGAAGCGGCACTGGCGGTTGCGGCAGCAGACCCTCAGCTCCTTCGGGTGATCGGCATCGGGAAGAAGGCGGAACACCCCGCGGGCCACCGCCGGGCGTTCATCGCCCAGGGAGGCCTTGCCAAGCTCGGTGCCGCACCACGGGCAGTTGTCGATCGGAATCGGCTTGTTGTCGCCGCCACTCCAGGCCAGCACGCGGGAGCGGGCACTGTTGTCGTCGCCATCGCCTTTGTGGCCCAGCTTGTTGGGGGTGCCGCTCTGCCCCACCCACAGGCCGATCTCGAAGGGCCACTGGCCGAGCAGCTTGGGATCTTTGCGGCGTTCTAGCTCCAGGGCGCAGATCAGGGTGGAGGCGCGGCCGAGCTGATCGAGGGTGAGCAGGCGGAGGGTGTAGCGCATCAGCACGCTCATGCCGGCCGACTCGATTGACCCTCCATGGCGCAGCCGGCGCAGCACCAGGGTGTAGGCCGCCAGACCCAGGTAGGCCTCGGTTTTGCCACCGCCGGTGGGGAAGAACAGCAGGTCGATGGTGTCGCGGTCGGCATCGGTGGGCTCGGCCATCGCCACGAGGTTCATCAGCAGAAAGGCGAGCTGGAATGGACGCCACCGGGGCTTGACGTCTTCCGGTTTTTCGCGCCTCATCACCCCGAACCGCTGCCGGGCGGCGGCCGCCATCACGCGGTTGGCGATCGCAAAGGCCAGCCGCACCTGTTCGTTTTCCAGGGCTTCGATGCCACGCTCGATCCGCTGGGCCTGTTTGCTGGCTTCCTGCAGGAGCTCTGTGGCCGTGGCCTGCTGCTGCTTACTGGGCGTGTTCGTCACCAGGCGCTGCTGCTCGATCCAGTCTGTGTAGGCCTTCACGAGAGGGAGTAACGCCGCCTGAACAGACTCAGCTCCTTCGGTTGCCAGCCGATCCAGCTCCGGCATCGACAGCACAAGGCCGGCGGCTTCCAGTTCTCCCACCCTGGGCAGCACCTTCTCCACAGTGGCCTGGGGCAGCCAGGTGGTGCTGATCTGGTGGCAGCGGCCGTTGGCATCGATCTGGGGCGCCACGGAGATGTTGTGGCCCACCGCGAATTCGTGATCGCCCCGGTAGTGGAGGTTGTTGACGCGGTGGTCCCAATCGTTGGCGTTGATCGCCAGATCAGCGGCGCGGGGGTCGCGGCGTTCCAGGAAGCCGGCGCTGCAGGCCACATCCAGCTGCACTTGGTAGGCACTTGCACGATCGCGGTCTTCCGCGCTGCGCCCCTCAAAGCTGCGTTCGTTGGTGAGGAACAGGCTCACGGCCACGGCGCCGGTGGGGTAGTCCTGATCCGCAGGCGCAGGCCTCAGGTGCCACCGAAGCATCAGCCCGTCACTGCCGGGCACCGGCTTGGCCTGGGCCGATCGGCCAGTGGGCGACAGCAATTCGGCTGCGATGCTGATTTGCTCGGTATGGGGTTCGCGTAACCAGGCTTCGTCGGCCTTGCTGTCTTCCGGCGGAGCGGTGGGCTTGTAGCTGGCCCAGTGCACGGTGACCTCCAGCCCGGTGGCTGGCGGGATGAGCAGGCTCAAGCCAACGGAGCAGGTGAAGAACACCCGCCGCGCCGGCCCGGCTTCACTGGCGCCGGTGTCATCGCCGCTGGCGTTGCTCTTGCGTTTGGCGGAAAGGTTCTGGCCATCGAGGCCGGCGAACTCGTCGTCGGCTGCATCATCGGCGCGGTCGCCCAGGCTGGTTTCACTGGGGATCAGGAAACCGCACTGGTACCAGCGGTTTGGGGGCCGATCGAGCAGCTCTTCGCGCAGCTCAGCTGCCTCATCCGTGCGCCCGTCCAGCTCCAGCTGGGCAAGGATGTCCGGGGTAGGTCCCACCAAGTCAAGGGTGAGGGCCTGGATCAGCTGGCTGCGAACCTGCGCAGAGGTCGCCATCGAATCGCTCATGACTCTCTCAGTCCGAGTTCCTTGAGCCACAGGTCAACGACACCAAAGGCATCCTGTTGCCACTGCTCTGGTGTTCGCTCCTGCAAAACGTCAGTTTCCTCGACAAACTGACGCACAGACGTGGGGCCAAAATCATCAAACGAAGTGAATTTACTCTCAATGCAGCGATAACCCTCCCGGCCTTCTGGGTCATCCAATACCGGGATGCAGGCTTCGACTAAGGCCGGGATGCCGTCGGCATAAGTGCGGATGGCGTAATAAATGTCATAGGCGTCCTTACGCTTCAGTCGATTCGCCAACGCGAATCCCTTCATAGCCAGAAAGGCGGGAATCGAGCACACAGAAATAGTGACCGAATTGGTGCCTCCGCCTGGCATCGTTCCTTGTAAAACGAAATCTTCAGCGAGCCGTATGGCAAGGTCCGCCCCATTCACTCCTTGGACGCGGAAGTCTTCAATCAGCGGTGGCCGGTTCTTGACGACCTTGACATCTCTTTGCATCAGGAAATCAACCACTACCTCAATCGGCGCTGAGCCGTCAGTCTGAGGCAGCTCGCGCACCAGTTGAAATGGCCGTAGACCTTGGCTCTGGCGGTAGCCTTGGCTTAGAAGTGCTTCGATCAGGTTCGCATACTCGCCATCGGCCAGCGCCGAAGGATCAAGCCCGATGTCGATGTCAAGCGAGCCAACATGAGGCATATCCTCGTCATTCTGGAGCAACCAGGGAATCAATCCTCCGACAACAATAAACTTGCCCTTGTAGCTGCCGAGAATCTGGCCCATTTCCAGGAGTACCGTTTTGACAGCTTCTGTACTTCTATCGTCGTAGTCAGCAGCTGACTGAGGTTCTAGGGGGCTCATCGTGACCACCTCAGCAGTTTGCCTCGCAGGTGCTCAGCGGCTTCCTTGCCGCGTTCCCCTGCCGCGGAAAGATCAAGGAACGTTTGCACAGGGCTTGTGCAGACGATGCCAGGAGACGGGTGCACAGCATCGAGGAATACACCTTCGTGATCCGGCATGGTGACGACAACATTGGCGCCATTGACAGCTGGCTGCAATGCCAAGGTTTTATGCAAGTGCTCTAGCTCTGCAGGCTGACTGAGGAGGTTGTGGGTGGCAATACGCCCGTAGGGCGCCAACCATTTAGCGGCGGTGAAGGACGCCAGTAACACCCCAGGCCGATCCCGCTGATCACGGAACAACTCCAGGAAGGCATCCTCCAGTCCTTTTCCGTGCAGCGTGGTGTAGTAGCTGTTCTTCTTGCCACCCAAACCTGCATAGGCCTCGCTCCATTCATCAAGCAAGGCATCGGGGTCCTTGAGTGCCAGGCCTTCTTCCGTCACGGTGGCCCATTCCCGATCGAGGAGCCCTCGGCGAACGTTACTCACTTGTCCGAGGCTCACCTCTGCCTTTCCTGCGAGCTCTGTTACCCGCCATGGGCGCCAGGGATCCCTGAGCAAGAGCCGCAACACCTGGGCGGCCTTGGGGGTGAACAGGCTCTTGAGATCACGGCGTACCGAGGCAGGCTTCCCTGCTGCCACCCTCTCAATGAACACGCCATCAAAGACCAGTCGAGCATTGCCCTGCTGATCCAGAAAGGCGACCTTATGTTCCTTGCAGAGGGCCTGGCTGGCGGGGGAGAGGAAGGGAGCGATCAGCAGTGGGATGGCGTCAGGGCAATCGCGCTGTATCGCATGGGTGAGTTCCCAGAGGGCCAGGCGCACATGACGGGGCTGTCCATTGGCCAGCACGGCACAAGCGAGGGGTTGCAGCCGCTCTTCCAGCTGCAGCCCGACGAGGGCATCGATGCCGCTGGCGTCCCAGGCTCGGGACAGAACCGGCTCCACGCCACGGATCGCTGGGACCTGGGCCAGCAACTCCAAAAGCGACTGGAGGCCCAAGGACTCCCCCTCTTTCAGCTCTAGGGCCTGTTTCAGCAAATGTTGAAAGCCTCCGGGCCTGGCAATCCTACCCCCTGTTTCAGTGTCTAGGGTCATTTCAGCATTTGTTGAAAGCATCACGGGCTCGCAGTGCCTTCGCTTGACCCCAAAAACGTGTTCAGCCGCTCAGCGATCAACCGCCTCCGCTCCGCCAGGAACGCCTTGTAGCGCTCCACGGTGAGCAGGTTGGGGTCGGTGGGGATGCACTGACTCTCGAAGGGCTGCTCGCCATTGGCCTTTTGGACCTCTGGGAAATAGATGGCAGGCTCCTTGGCACTGATCTTGCGGTTGGCCTTGCCGCTGATGAAGGCGAGGTTGGCGATGTCATCGGTCTCCCGGGTGGTGGCCGTGCTCTTGAGAACAGCCTTGGGGAAGATGTGGTGGAACTGCAGCTGGTGGGCATTGCCCACATGGCTGAGGGCGATGACCAGGTTGGAATGCCAATCGCGGGCATCGGCGGCTTGAAAGGCCAGGAACATCGTTTTGAACAGGGCGCTGCGCTGATTGCGTCCTTCCAGCTCCTCTGGGGTGACATCCAACCGACCCACCTGCGTGCGCAACCGATCGAGCAGCTCCTGGAAGCCCCCGCCATCGCGGAGGATCTTGAGGTCTTGATCGAGCAGGGTTTCGCTGGAGCCACGGCTGTAGCGGCCCTTGGCATTGGCAAGCAACACCCAGCGGCGTAGGCCCTGCGCTTCAGCGGCCGCGAGCTGGTAGGAGCGCTGGGCGCCATAGAAGCCCAGGCTGATCAGCAGGAACGGCGAGGCCAGCAGGGCGGGGCTAGTGATGCCGGCATTGCTGCGGAGGAAGTTGATCGCGAACTCCATGCCGCGGCAGCCATCGTCCCAGCCGCTCTTCAACGCATCCAGGGTGAGGTTGGAAACGGTAAGGAAGCGGGACTGGCCCGTGGCATGGGCGACCAGGTTCTTGAGGTGAAGGCCCAGGTCGAGCTCAAAACCATCTTTCGCGCAATCGGCCTGGAAGGCCTGGAACACGTTGAGTGAGCCACGCCACTGGGCGGTGATCTGAGCCAGGGCCAGATCGGAGCTGCGCAGCTTGGCTCCAAGGGAGTTCACCCGTACAAAGATCTCGGTGACCTCGTCGTAGGAGAGGGTTCTCTCCAGCACGTCCATCCGGTAGACGTACTTGCGGATACCGCGCAGCCGGGCCAGGCGCTGGCTGTATTTCTGGTAGCGCTCATCGTCGAAACCGCTCACCCCCGCCTGCTGCAGGAAAGGAGCATCACTATCTATCTTGAACACCTCGCTCACCCTCACCCACTGGGGCAGCTGCTCGAGCTTGCGGGTGGCGACCACGAAGGTCATGCGGTCGAAGCGCTTTTGCAGCTCGTCTTCTGAGGCATCGGCTTCATCGTCCGAGGGATCTTCCCCCTCGTCATTGGCGTCGACGAGTTCAGGAGCGGCATCGGTGCTGTTGTCGTCTACCTCGGTAATCACGCTGAGCTGATCGGGGTGCTCCAGGTTGAAGAGCAGCTCGATGGGACGTTGGCGGCCATTCACCTGCACCGGCTCGCCGCGAATCACAGCGGAGAGGGAAGTGAGCCGCTGCTGGCCATCGAGCAGGAGCTGGGTTTTGGCGTATGGATTGGCCTGCTGGCCCACAGCAAAGGCCTGCTCGGGCACGGACTCATCGGTTTCCCAGATCAAGATAGCGCCCGAGGGATAGCCGCGATAGAGGGAATCGAGCAGATCGCGCACCCGGGTGGAACGCCAGACGTAGCGGCGCTGCATCTCAGGCAAGCGCAACTCACCGCGCTCGATCTTGCTGACGAGTTCTTCGACGGTGGCTTCTGCTTTGGCCATGTCTGCTTAGGGGGTCTCGGAGAGGTGGGCCTGGCTTTGCTGATCCAACTTCTGCAGCCAATTCAGCCAGTATTTACTCGCTTCACTGGGGTTGATCAGTGTGGCAGCGTCAGGTATTTCCCCATCAACAGCCGCTTTGGCGATGTCTCGCTTGGATTCAATCCGATCAAGCTTGGATCGGCACCAGCTCCAGCGCTCGCCATTTGGCAGGGCTATATCGGTTATGGGTAGGTAGACAATGACAGATTCAAAATCCGTGCCATCGCGGTCAAGGCGGCCAATGCTTTGCTCGAACTCAGTAGAAGTCCAAGGCAACTGGAAGAAGACTGCTCGGTTGCAGACGGATTGGAGACCATCAACACCCGTCCCGGCGCACTGTACGGATGCCACCAATACTTCAGAACTGCCTCGGATGAATTCATCAAGTGAATCCTTGAAGCCCTCTTCCTGAGCTTCCTTTTCATCACCTGTAAACACGCTAAAGCTATAGCTATTTGCGGTGAGCCAATTGGTGATTGGTCGCAATGTATTTTTTATATAGGTCACAAAGATGACAGTCTTTTCGCCGCGCGCTAGACAGTGCTGGAGACTGGCAATCTTAGGTGCAACCAGCATCTGCTCGATGTCATGGTAAGTTCCGTTTTTCGTTGCATTGATGATATTCGCAAGAAGAGGCGTAGCGTCAACCTCTTGGTAGATCAGCTTCGTGCGCGAAAGCTGGCCAGGATTCATTCGAATGCCGCGCACAACAAAGTGCTGGTATAGATTCATGCACGAATTAAGGTCAATCTTTTCGCCGACATCTTCGATCGGCTCTTGACAGATTAGCTCTAACAAAGAGCGACCTTCGTAGAGGTTGTTAATAACAGGAGTCGCCGAAAGGCCGAGAACACGAAGGTCCGTGTTGATGTTGGACGATATGCGGATGAACTCATTCATGAGCTTGCGTCGCTGACTGCTCTTGTCAGCCGATCTGCGCTTCGATTGATGAATCTCATCAATCACGATCATGTCAGCTTGGTAGGTGATGCAGAATCCCAACAACTGCTGGGCAAATCGATCTTGGAAACGCTCATGATTGACAATGACGACGTTGACGCCTTCAAAGACGTCAGGCAGCTCCCATCCGTCTGGTTTAATGATTATATTTGCAGTGGGAAAGGCTGAATCAAAAGCTCTTTTCCAACTGTCGATCACACCATTAGGGCAAGAGATAAACAGGCGTTGGCAACCACAGATTTGCGCTGCATAAATGGCCGAGAGCGTCTTGCCGGTACCTGTTCCGCTGAGATTGAGTAGTCGGAAATCACGCTCGAGCCTGAATGCCACCAGACGCTGCATCAGCTTCGGGTCGCGCGGATTTCCCTTCAGATCGCGAAAGGAATAAGCGTTCGGAATCGGAAGTGCCCTTGCTCCTTCGTACTCCTCAATAAAAGCCTGCTGGACTTCTTGACTATACGAATCTGCTTCTGCCGGAAATGCCCTGAGCTTGCTGATGAAGGCCTGCTCATCCTTGAAACAGGAGTCCCAGAGTTTGGCTGCTGCCTTGGCCTTTAGAAATTCAACCTTGTCTCCATCACTTGCAGAGTTCTCAATGATCTCGCCGGCCTTATCCAGGGCCTTTAGGATCTTCGCTGGCTCAAGAGTTGGCAGATCACTGGCCGTCACTTCCAGTTCGCCTTGCTGTGTTGGAAATTCCTCCATCAGCTGCTTCGAGCGGCGCTCTAGGAGCTTCTGTTCCCTCTCTTCTGTAGAGGATTCCGCCTTCAGTTCGGCCCCAAGCTTCAGCAATTCATCAATTGACTCGACCTGGTTGTTGTCAGCCCAACTGCGCAGAGATTCTTTGTCAACTACGCCAGACTGCACGGCGTCAACCAGCGCATCGAAGGTGCGGCTGAACTTTTCCTTTTCTCCTCGGTTGATACCTTGAGCTTGAAATAGAACGAAGAGCTCGGAAGGAGAAAGACTGTCTAGGTGTTCGCCGAGATCACGGACGAAGGCCTTGATGTAGCTCAGGGTGACGGACTTCTGCGATTCACCGCCGACGAAGCGTTTGTTGAAGAGTTGAGCTACTTCACTCCAATGAAGAGTGCCCATTTTGGTGAGGGCAGCTATGGCTGAGTGTGGCTTTTTGTCTTGATATTCGCTGATCTCTGTTGCGGAGAAGAACTCCAATACTTCCCCATAGCTGGGCATCACATCAATGGCTCGATCATGATGTTTATTAGTGTCGATAAGAAGCTGGTTGAGGCGATCCTCAGTCCAGTAGCGACGGCCGCCATCGCTGCCAACCAATTGCCCTTGGTATTTGAGGCCAATGCGTTTAGCCACCTTGCCTTGCCCCCCGTAGCTGGTGACAACCCCGCGAATAGAGTCTGGAAAGGATGTTTGCTTTGGCATCAGCTCTGGCTCTCCTAGAGCAATTGCATGACGAAGAACAAACTGCTTCAGATTCTCAAAATCTCGCCAATATCCCGGGCCTACAGATTTGCGGCAGACGACATAGTCGTAGTGATAGTCGTATTCTCTGCCAGTGATTGAGAAATGGTGTTTATTTAGCAATTCAACTCGCCTCTTGAGATCCATTTCGCAGACCTGCTCCCAGAGCTGCGGTTGCATTGTGTCTTGCTCTATCTGATCCGCTGGGATGGGAAGGCGTCCTAGACGGTTGTACCAGCTCTCAATAGCTTGCTTCTCTTCTGTGAGTTCTTGTTCTTCTTGATGCTCTCTGACTTGCTCGGCAAGATTTGCTGAGTTGAATCCAACAATCTTGCTGACTTTGCCTTCCATCTGGCGTATCCGCTCTCGGCTCAGTGGCGGCTCTTGCTCTTCAGCAATCGATGTCAATGTCTGACCACTGCAGCGCAGGAGATACACAAGCCAGTTGCGTTCTTGGCTGGGTGTAAAGCATTTGGTGATGCTATTAACCCTTTGGGAAGCACCTTCACACGTTTGCTCAAGGAGCTGTGAGGCAATACAGTTCTGAAGTGCCTCAATGCCAGAACGGATAGCTTCCGAACTTCCGCTGTAACGCTCCGCAAGAGTGTCTCTGATAAACTCTAGTGAGATCTTCAGATGCTCGAGCATCTCTGCAAGGTGTCTACTGGCTGGGTCATTCAGGTCGCTACTTGAGTATCTGAGCAGTTTATTGAAGCCAGGATTGCTCAGGCCAATTTGGCGGCCCGCTTGCTGCTTGAGTTGCTGCCATGCTTCTTCAAGCTCTTGTGCCTCTACTTGTTTTTCAAGAATGGCCGCCGTTTCTGCTTCCCACTTGGCATTTTCATCAGCCAGCGAGAATCCTTGTCGTTGAAGAGCTGCCTTGATCTCACCAATCGCTGACGGGCCCAGCTGCGGAATCGCCAGAAGATCTGCCTCTGAGTTCTTGAGAAGATCAGAGACAGAATATATCTTGCCGCGGTATAGGCCGTTCAGCGCTCGTCTTGGCAGGTCAAGTATGTAGAGTTCGTTTTTATCTGGTTCTCTGCCCTCGGCGGGCTGGGTTGCTTTCTTTTCGCTCGATCCACCGATGCCGAGAATGTCCTCCTTTTGAAAGGGAAGAGAGAGTCCCCGATGTTCTACCGCTTGCCGAACCTCCTCTACCGACTTCCTCCCGAAGTTCTTGATGTCGATCAAGTCTTCTTCTGTTTTCCCGGCTAGGTCTAGAAGGGTATGGATGTCGGCTCGCTTAAGGCAGTTGTAGGAGCGAATCGAGAGTTCCAGATCCTCCAGAGGCACGTTGCCTCTCTTTGCCGATTGTTCGGTGGCTGAGTCCTCAGGCGCTGGCTCAGGCCACTGGAGACTGTCGGTGGTCTCCGATTGAGGTGTCTTGGCCTCTGATGAATCCTCTGTTGGCTTTGCTACAAGTGCCTTAGTTGCTATCTCGTCCGTTGGCCTAAGTTTTACCTGCTGGATACCGTCAATTTTTTGTTGGACATCTGCTAGCTCTGTTGGCGCGGCAGCTGGAGCTTGTCTTGGCCTCGAGCTGACCGCAACGCTCACATAGGCGAAGGCCCGTATTGCGTCAATGTTGTCGGTTGGTTTGACCTGGCCGCGCTCGATGATGCCCGCTAGATCCTTGAGGGCTTCTGGTTTGGTGCAGAGCTGGAACAACCATTCGATCAGCTCTTCTTCAAAGCTGCGATCGAGGACGGCAAGGGTTTGATGCAGTTCCTCTTGCTTCAGGAAGTAGTGATCGCTCAGGCCGGCAGCTGCCCATGCCAGTTCAAAGGCCTTCCACGCTTGGTTGATGGCTTTGCCACCTGGCACTGGTAGCTGAGGTGCCGATGAAGGCGCATCTGCTGCAAGAGGCTGATGCGGTGGAGATGGTTCTTGGAGGCTCCACTCTGGCTGTGGCGCAATAGGTCCCTGGACCTCACCGGCTTTGGGGCTTGCTTGCTTTAGCGGTGCGGCAGCGCGCGGTAGCTGCGAGGGTGGCTGCTGTGTGGGAGATGAAGGAGCTGCAGCCGGCTGCTGCAATGGCTCTGGAGCCGTGGCCTTCTCTTCGGGAAGGGCGCCCAGAATCCACTTGCTGATCTTGTCGAGCCAATTTCGCCGCTTCTCCTTGGCCAATGGCTCAGCGTCCTCCTGAGAAGTCGAGACCTATCTGGAGAGGTTCAGGCTCTAGCTGGAATGCTGGAAGCGGCGTGGCTGCAGCTGCTGCCTTGGGCTTTCGGCCCCGCTTGGCCCCAGTGGCTGGCTTCCCCCCCTTGCTATGCAAGCCCAGCGCCACCTCCTCCGCATAGCGCTCAGCATTCAGCGCCAGCAGCCGAGCCAGCACGTCATCCCGCACGGCATCGGGCCAGCGGTAGCGCCAGGGCAGCTTGCGGCGGCCGGTGATGGCGCCGTAGGCCTGCAGCTGGCCCTGGAAGTTGAGGGCGTCGCCTGCATCCCAGAAGAACAGCTCGCCGCTGTCGATGCGCTCCTGTAGCTCTTCGGGAAGCTGGGCGTCTTCTTCGGTGTCGATGTAATCGAGCCCGAAGCCGCAGGCGGTGGGCACATCGCTCCAGCCGTAGGCGTTCAGCACCGCCTGATCCATTTCGACGTGGAGCCTGCGCAGCTCCAGGAGGCAGCTACTGGTTTCGGCGGGATCGTGGAAGCGGTTGTAGGTGCTGGTGAGGCCTTCGTTGTTGCTCACCATCAGCTCAGCGCGGAACTGGTGGTAGCGCTCGCCTATGGCTTCCAGGCTCTGGTGAGTGGCGGCTTGGGTGGGATCGGTGGAGGCGGAATTGAGGAGGGCGGTGGGGAAGGGAAATGTTTCGAAGCAGTCGGAGGGTGTGTAGCGGATCCGATCCTCCAGAGTTGAGCACTGCATAAGTGCCCAATTCAAGTGTATCGATGATTGACATACGGCCAGATTAGACCGCCCCTGAAAAGAGTACACATAAAGAGTATTTGCGAATACCCTTCTTGACTCGCCGATTGCAAAGCAGATATGGCTGCTGACTTGAGAGTTCAGCATGACTTCTCGGGTCTCATCTATGGCTGAATAAAGATCTGCTGCCTGGTGATAGTGCTGCCACCAGGTCAAAGCCCGCGCTCCATGTGCGGAATTGCTTTTTTTGGCAGCCTCCTCCCTTGCAGGCTTTACCTTTCGTTCCACTATGTCGAGAACCTCAGGCCACAGCGCCTTGCATTGCTCTTCGCTCCGGTCGCCAAAGTTGATTACATATCGATGATGAGAGTGTGTTGGGCTGCTGTTTACCTCCTCGCCTCCGATGTAGGGGAAGATTACTTCAGAATTCTTCGGGTTTTCCTGGATCAGTCTCTCCATCGTGGCGATCGGCGAGGGCGTTCCGGGCATATCGTCATCTGCTGCTCCGGAATCATCGAAGGTGAAGCCCATGCCAAGAACGATGGAACCTTGGAAGCTCTTGCCGCTGTTAGCAGTCAGCCGCTTGGGATTCTCGTTGCCACCACTAGGGAGAAGAAATGCTGTGATCTGCTCCACCGGCCGCCCCTCCAGAATCTTCATGCCGGCATAGGCACCCTTGATTAGGTGCACCACGCTCACTACTACGGCTGCTACACCAGGCCACTTATATCGCTTGCGAGCTGTAAATATTGTGCCATTATTCAGGCATATCCACTGCAATCCTGATGCCCGAGTATCCCCTTGGGAAATTGTATTTGTAGCAATTAGGCCAAGGCCTCCCGATGGCCTTAGCAATGAAAAACACCTCCTAAAGAAGTGGGCGACAATATCGCACTTACCTTGTGCCTCGGCATTCACTTGCCGAAGCCATTCAGTGTAAGAGGGGTGAGCCGAGCTTGCCAATAAGCTATGCCCAGCAAATGGTGGATTGCCTACGAAGGTATCGAAGCCACCCCGCTCATCCCCAAACACCTCCGGAAACTCCAGATCCCAGTGGAAGGGGGTGATGCCCTTGTCGCCTGCGGCCAGCCGATCCCTGATCTCTTGAATCGAATCCTGTAGCCCCTCATCGTTGAAGGCGCCGCTGAGCATGGCCAGATACACCTCCTGCTTGTCAGCACGATCCTTGGCTTTTGGCGCATCAAAGAAGGCAGCCACCATCAGATCACCGGCCTGGCGCAAGCCTTCACTGGCTTTGATCTGTTGCTGAAGCAGCACCTTCTTGCGGTCGTAGCCCTCGTCGTTGAGGCTGTCGTCGCCGAAGCTCTCACGCCGGGCTACACCCATCTGGCCGAAGACCTCGTTTTGCTCATTGAGGAAGCCGAGCTGCACTTCCTGCATGGCGCTCTGGATCTCCTGCACGCCGTAGCCCACCAGCGAATCGCCGCATTTGAGGGCGTGATCCACAAACGTGAAGGGCAGGTGCTCGCTGAGGGTCACCAGCCAGAGCGACAGCTTGGCCAGGTTCACCGCAAAGGGGTTCTTATCCACCCCGTAGAGGCAGCGCTGGGCGATCAGGCGGCGGGCCACCGTGTCTTTGTCCCACTCCTGCCGGAAGCCTTCGGGGTAGCCCTCGCGCTCCCAGGCCTGCACCAGCCAGACCGCCAGATAGCGGCACACCGCCACCAGAAAGGCACCCGAACCCATGGCTGGATCGCACGCCTTCAACGCCAGAATCTGCTCGGCGGTGGGCTGGTGGTTGCAGCGCTCCAGCCAGGGGCGGAACGCCTCGGCCACGATCGGTTCGGTGAGTGCTCTGGGCGTGTAATGGCTGCCGCTGCGGCGCCGCTCGGCCGTGGGCTGCAGGATCAGCGAACCGGCCGCCAGGCCATTGGGCGTGTGGGGGGAGAGCCGGTTGCCAAGGGCCAGGCATAACTCCTCCAGCGAGGCGGCCTCTTTGACACCCTGCTTCGCCTTGGCCGGCAGCTTTAGCGGCACCCCGGCCTGGTCATCGAGCCATTTCTCACGCTTGGCGGCGCTCACCGCCAGCAGCTGCGCCGCTTCCACCACCACGGTGATCGTGATCTTCTGGCGCGAGGGCCGATAGGTGATCCCCACACTGGGCCCGGTGGCGTTTTCCACCATGAAGCCCATGATCCCCTCGTACACCGAGCCGATCTGCTCCACATCCAGGGCCCGATAACTCAGGATCTGGCCGTCGAGTAGCAGCAGCTTGGTGAGCACCTGCTCCACCACGTCGTCACTGATGGCCGGCATGGAGGTCAACGGGCCATCGCTGTACGCCGTGTCGGCTGTGCGGCCTTCAAGGAATGGGTAAGTCTCCGGATCGAACAGATCGCCATGCCGGGCCGGGAGGTAGGCCTCGGTAGAGCCGCCGCCGTCGTAGACGAGGCGGAACAAGCTCAACAGCGTGGCCCAGGCACCCCGCCGGCCTTCCATGGCGTTCTGGTAGTCAGTGCGGTCTTGCCGCAGGCGCTGCGCCAGGCCGCCCACGCTGTAGTGCTGGCCGTAGAGCGAATCGGTGGGCATCAGCTCTTCGTCTTCGGCGTAGAGCAAGAACACCAGCCGCAGCAGCACGGTGATCAGGCCGCCGTAGATGTGGCTGGGGTCGTCCACCTCCAGGCCCGCGGCATCGAAACCCCGCAGCAGGATCCACAGCGCTTCGAGCACCTGTTCGGCCAGGCGGGTGCTCACCTCGTTCTGCTCTTTGCGGCTCTGCTCCATCAGCGGCCGCAGGCGCGTGTTGCTGGCACCACCCTCAAACAGGCGATCCGGCCCGAGCAGCATCTGCAGCGCCGCCAGCATCGGTCGCCCGTCGACCGTGGTCATCGGCTCCAACGGGAAGGTGAGATGGCCGCTGGATTCGCCCCTCGGCGCGTACACGAGCCGCAGAGCTACCCCGTTCCAGAGCAGGCCAATCGGGTGCTCGCTTTCCTTGAGCAGCCGCTCCAGCCGCTGCTGCGGCGTGGCCTCCCAGCGGCGCCGGCCATCGGTTCCCTTGGGCAGCGCATCGAACAGGGTGCCTAGGGGCAACTCCTGCACCAGCAGCTGGGCCTTGAGAGGCCCATCCCCTTGGCTGGGTTCGGGGATGATCCAATCGGGGCAGAGCAACTCGTCGTAGTCGTCGAGGTGCACGGCAACCGGCGCCGCCAACTCTTCGGGTTTGCGGAGGTCGCCGGGCTGCCAGGCCAGCACCTCCTGGCAGAACAGCTCAAAGCTGGGGGCCACGCTCAGCCACTGCTCGCCCACGGGCTGGTCTTCCAGCAGTTGCTCCAGCCGTTGCTGCCAGTCGGCCAGCACAGTCGTGGCACTCTCTGGGAAAACCCCCAACCGGTTGAGCACCACCGGCTCCACCACCAGGCCCACCGGCTGGGCCATGCCTTTCCACTCCTCATGGGTGTGAACACCAGGGGCGCGTGGAGCCATCAGGCCTGGCCTCCTGCCTGCAGCGGCCAGAGCACAATCGCGCCGGCCGGCTCAATCCGCGGGGCTGTGGCCACCTCAAAGGTGCGCTGAATGGCGGCTGGCTCCAGCTTCAGATCGCGCTCGATCCGGGCCAGGCGCTTGTCCCAGTAGGAGCGGTTGTCGCGCAACTGGCGCAGCTCGTGGTCGGCAAAGCCAAAGGCCAGCTGCTCAAACTCGCTGTCGTGCTTGGTGCGGGTCTTGAGGATCCGCTCTCGCTGGTCTTCCAGCACCTTCACGAAGGCGTTGGCCTCATCCTCGGCGCGCTTGCCGAGCTGTCCCTTGGCGCGCTCAGCCCGTTCGGCGGCGAGGGCTTCGAGTCGGTCCTTGAGTTGGGCCACATCGGCCGGCAGCCCTGCCCGCAGCTGGCGCTGGAGGGCCTCATCCACCGATGGCAGGCGCTCGCGCAGGCTGGTTTCCAAGTCGGCCAGGGCCATGTCGGTCTTGGTGGCGTTCAGCACCCGCAGCCGCCGGGCCGGATCCGCTGGATCCCATTCGGCCACCAGCTCCAGCACCTCATCGTGCAAGCGAGCGGCGCCGTGGCCATACAGCGATAGGCGGGCCAGCAGGATCAGCTTGGCGGTGTCGTCATGGGTGGCAATCACCGCGGCGCGGCTGAGTTCCTCGCCCTGGAACCCGCGCACCAGGAAACGGTTGAGCAGCCGCTGCACCAAGGGGTGCTCCAGGTGCAGGTGCACTCGGTCGGCATTGACCTCCTTGGGGTCCTTGAACACCACCGGCTGGGGGGCCGTGGTGCGCCGCCAATCCCAGAGCTTCTCGCCGGGGCGGCGAGGCCGTCGCAGCGCGTCAAGCACATCCCCCCAGCTCTGCTCGCCGCCGGGCAGCTCATCCGCCGGCGGGAAGATCCATTCGGCCCGCTCGGGATCGGCCTGGGCCGCCGCGGGATCCCTTGGTTTCAGCTGGGGGGTTGTCCCGCTCCCCTGGGCGCTGACCCGCAGGCTGGTGTTGAGCGCATCGCGGAAGAGATCGCTGCTGAAGTGCAGCCAGTCTTCTGACTTCTGCAGTGCTTTCTCCAGCCGGGCCACCTGCTGGCGGAGCTCATCTTCCCGCTCACGGCTGTTGTCTTCCAGCTCCAGGTTGACCAAAGCCTGGCGGCGTTTGTAGCCCTCCTCCTGATCCACCCCCTGGATCTGATCCATGACTTCCTGAATGGCGGTGGGATTGATGCCCTTGGCCAACAGCTCATTCAGCCGCCCCACCACTACCGGCGGCAGGGAACCCAGGGTTTTGCGGATCTCCTCGGTCTTCTTCACCAGCACGTCCAGCACCCGGTCTTCGTCGCGGTCGGCCAGCACGAAGTAATGGCAGAACACCTCGGGAGCTCGCTGAAGGGTGCGGTCGATGCGGCCGTTGCGCTGTTCCATCCGCCCCGGGTTCCAAGGCACGTCGAAATGGAAGAGGTAACGGCAGTGGTTCTGCAGGTTCACCCCTTCGCGGGCGGCATCGGTGGCGATCAGAATGCGCAGCGGATCCTGATCGGGCGGGCTGTTGAAGCTGCGCTTCAGGGCTTCCCGGTTCTTATCGTCGATGCCGCCGTGGAAGGTGGCGATGCGCTCCCGCTCCCGGTCGCTGCCGGCGATCAATGATTCGATCTGCTCCTGCAGCCAGCGCTTGGTGTCGGCGTACTCGGTGAAGATCAACAGCCGCTCGCCGTTCCACTGGGCCCCCTCCTGCCCGAGATCCGGGCAGAGGTGTTGCTGGATCCAGCGGCGCAGGTAGTGGATCCGGGCATCGGGCTCGTACCGCGAACGCTCGCTGATGCGCTGCATGTTGTTGAGCAGCGTCCACTCTTCCGGCCCTGCGCCCTGTTCAGCGGTGGCCACGGCCAGCCGATGCTCCTGCTCGGCTTCCCGCTCAACGCTGTCTTCATCGGCCTCGGCACGCTCGTCGTCGCCGTCGATGCCCTGCTGCAGCAGCTTCAGCTGCCCAGGGTCGCGGGCCGTGCGCAGGCGCTCGCCGGCATCGCGCCGCCGCAGCGTGTCGCAGTGCACCTTCAGCGTGCGGTGAAACGCCTCGATCGAGCTAAGTAGACGTTTCTGGAGGTTGGTGACCACCAGCAGCTCGGCGGCTCGCTGCTTGCTGTTCGCGCCCTTGAGCCTTTGTTCCCGCAGGGTGCGGTAGTCCTTGAGCAGGCGGGCGAGCTCAAGCTCTGCGGTGGATGGATCCAGGCCCTCCAGCACCACGGGCACCACCTCGCGCTTGGGCAGCTCCTCGCCGATCCGGCGCAGGTCTTCCTTGAGGCGCCGCACCAGCACGGGCTCGAGGTCGGCCTTGTTGCGCACGGGCACCCCGCGGCAGAAGCGGGTGGGGTCGAGGATTTCCAGCAGGGCGGAGAAGCTGTTGCTGTGGCCGTTGTGGGGCGTGGCCGAGAGGAACAGCTTGTGCTCGAAGCAGAGGGCCAGTCCGCGGACGGCCCGGGTGAGCTTGGAGTCGACGGCAACCTTGGAGCCGCTGGCGGGGGCTGCGTTGTGTGCTTCATCGAGGATCAGCAGAGCCCTCTCGCCATCCCCCAGCCAATCGCGCAGCGGACCGGCGTAGTCCTCGTTGCGCACCAGCGCCTGGCTGAGGATGAAGCGGGTGTGGGTGGCCCAGGGGTTGATGCCCCAGCCCCGCTCCCGCCGCATCCGCGACACGTACTCGCGGTTCATCACCTGAAACGGCAAGCCGAAACGGCCTTCCATTTCGCCCTGCCACTGCAGCACCACCGAAGGCGGGGCCAGCACCACCATGCGCTGAGCCTTCTGGCGCAACAGCAGCTCGCGCGCGATCAACCCGGCTTCGATCGTCTTGCCGAGGCCCACGTCATCGGCGATGAATAGCGCCACCCGCGGCATCCGCAGGGCCTTGCGCAAGGGCTCCAGCTGGTAGGGCTTCACATCGATGCCCGCCCGCAGCGGCGCCTGGAACAGCCCCGGGTCGGTGGCCGTCACGCAGTTCCACTGCAGGGTGTGCAGGTAGCTGGAGAACACCTGCGGGTCATCGAAACCCCGCTGCCCGATCGTTTCCCAGGTGCTCTGGCCCAGCACTCGCGCGTCCACTTCACGCTCCCAGAACACCTCGGTGATCTGGCCGTTGGCGTCGTCATCCAGGCAGGCCAGCCGCACCACGGTGTCGCCGCCGTCCTCCGGCGGCTGTACGTCCTCCACCAGGTGAAGGTGGCTGCGGCAGTGGACCACGCAACCCTTACTGAGGGTGAGAGCAGGCAAAACCATGCTCATAGCCGCTGGCCTGGCATAGGGGACACGGGACGATTCCTCCAGTCTGCCGCCAGCGCAGCCCAGGCGCAGCCAGGCTTTACCGGCACCTACCCGGCGATGCCAAAACTATGCAGCCTGTGCATTGTTTTGGCCTACCGGATAAGCAACCGCACCGCCTCCACGTACTCCGCCCCGATCCCCAGCCCTGAGTCCTCATCCGGCATTAGCCGCTTCATGCCCAGGTGGATCAGGCAGGCCAGGGCCAGGTCGCTCCAGCTGCCGGGGAGGGTCTTGAGGCTGCGGGAGGTGCCGTGTTCGTTGATCTGCAGACCCCCCTGGCCCACCGCCCCGACCTCGCTGAGCACCGCCAGGAAGCGCTGCTGGTCCATCCCCTCGAACAGCTGCAGGGCCTGGAGGCAATAGCTCACGGCGTCCTGGCGCAGTCCATCGGGCTGGTCAGCCCGCAGGTCGCGTCTGGCGATGCTGCTGCGCAGGTCCTTGGCCTTGTCTGCCAGCTCGCCGTAGGGGTGGGCCTCGATCACCCGCAGCAGCAGCCGGTCAGCCTCGTCGCGGTGCTCGTCTGGATCCAGCTCCAGCAACGCCTGGGCCAGGTTGAAGGCGGCAATCAGGTCGTCCGGTGCCGCCTTCAGTGCCTGGCGGAAGCGCACCACCGCTGCCGCATAGGCCCCGGCGATCACCAGCAGGCTGCCGAGGCTGCGCAGGGCAAAGGCGTTCTGCGGCTCCAGCTCGATTGCTGCCTCCAGGGCCTGCCTTGCTTCTGCGCGGTCCTCCTGCCGGAGGGCGGCCAATCCCAGCGCCACCTGCGCATTGGCCTGAGCGTGTGCATCGCCGGCATTGGCTGCCACCGCTCAGCGCAGCAGCAGGCGGGCCTCCTCAAGCCGGCCTTCTTCGCTGGCGAGGACGCCCAGGTTGTAGAGGGCCTCCGGGTGCTCGGGCTGGAGCTGCAGCAGGGTTTCGAGCAGCGGACGGGCTTCATCGAACCGCCGCTGCTGCAGGAGTGGGCCGATGGACGCCATGGCCGGTGCTTCCGCTGCGGCCGGCTCCCAGGCCACCTCGATGCGGCCGGCGGCGAACACCACCGATAGCTGACCGCCCATCCCGGCATACGACTTCTGGAAGTAGTCGGTCACCGCCCGGTGGAACTCCTCCGTGCCCGGTGTGCGGCTGCCCTCCGGCAGCAGGGAGGCATCGAAGCTGGCCTCGTCGATCGAGAACGCCGTGCCCTCCATCAGGGTGTCTTCCAGACGTACCAGCGGGTGAGGCCCAGCTTCTCGGCCCAGCTATCCACAATCTCCCGATCCGGATCGGCTGTGCTGGGCTCAGCGCGGGTGATGGCGATCAGCTCCTTGGCCAGGGCTTCCAATCCCGCCGCCTGGTAGGGGATCGCCAGCGGCGAGATGCCCAGCAGCTCGGCGGCATGGAAAGCACAGGCTGCATGGATGGCCCGGGTGGCCTGCAACACGGCGGTGGGTGTCAGCCTTTCAACCTCGGCCTCAAGGCAGAACAGGTTGTCGTGCACATGGCTCTGCAGCAGCGCCGCCTGGAAACCCCGCAGCTCGGGCGCCTGTTCAACCAGCCAGCGATCCGCCACGAACCCCGGTCCTGTCGAGCGCAAGCGCAACAGCAACTCGTCGTAGTACTGAACCCCAGCGTTGCGCGCCTGAGCCAGGCTGATCTGGCCCTTGAACATCCTCTCCACCGACGAGACCACCTTCTCCCTGGCCTGGCGTGTCTCGTGAAGGATCACTCGCTGCTCGGCCGGAACCTGCACGATCCGCAGCAGCAGGGCGGCCTCAAAGGCCACGTGGTAACTGCTGGCCTCACCGGCATCGCGATACAGGATCCGGTGCGTCTGATCTTCCTGCGTGGCCAGTTGCACCGTGGCCAGCTCCTCGAGGTCGCCCCGCTGAACGGCCATCACCGGCAGCCCGCCAGCCTCCTCCACCTGCTTGAGCAGGCGGTTCACCGCCGGCAGGAGCGCATGGGCTGGCATGGCCGGGCCGAGGGGCAAGCAGGGCCCCCACGGTATCGGCGGGCCATTCGGCTGAAACCGGCAGCTGCCAGCGACGGTCCTGCCGAGTCGGTTTGCCGCCCCACCGGGTTCGGTTCTCGCACCGCTCGGAGCGGCCTGGATGGACTCAGTGGCCACAAGAGGGGTGCAAAACCCCTGCGGCCACAGGCCCAAAGCACATGCGTCAGGGCTTAAGCATTTGTACTCATTTCCCTCTGTGGTTGCTGTTGCATGGGGGCGTGCCTTTCTCGGCCAACGACCATGCACCTCCATCCCGGCGTACTGGTGAGCTACTGCGCCAGCCCCGACGCCACTTATCAGGTGGTCAACGTGGACGACCTCAGCGACTGCGTCTGGCTGCGCCGCTTTCCCTTGCGCCAGCAGCGCCTGCCCACCTTTGGTGTTCCGCTGCACCAGGTGCGCCCCATCGCCGGTGGGGTGAGCTGATGATTCCCCCCTCCTTTCTGGCCCTCTACGTTCTGCTGCGCTCCGTTCGTCGCATCGGCTCAATGGCCCTGCGGCTGGGCATGGCAGGCCTGGGGCTTGACCTGCTGCTGCACGGGGCTGGACTGGCCTGATCTAAGTGGGGGGCTGCGCGGATTGAGCCTCCAGGGGCTGGGGGCGGGAGTCTTTCTTCTCAGCCGAAACCCTTGGCCGGCCCGCGGAACCCTGGCGGCAGCAGCGGGATCTCGATCTCCGCCCCCTGCTCCACCGGGTAGCCCTCCAGCTCCAGGTGCATGTCGCTGCTCACCAGCGTCAGCGGTGGGTCGAGGTCAATCGCCTCCATGAACACCATCACCAGGTCCTTTCCCGGCCCAATGGCATCGGCATGGCGCTTGACGTCCTGCCGGAAGCGCAGGGAGGTGTACTTCTTGAGGTCGGGCCGTGCCGAGAGCACGTTGGTGCGCAGAAAGCGGCGGTTGCCATATTCCGTCTCGTTGACGAAGAGCACATAGGGTTCATCCCCATCCGGCCCGGGCAGATCGTCCTGGGTGGTGATGTGGAATCCGGGCACGGGTGGAGTTCTCCCTGGGCGGTGCATCCAGCATCCGCTATCTAGCCAGGATGGGGAGCATCCGTCAGCGGCTCTGCTGATCTGCGCCGATGAGCCGGCTGACGCCTGAATCGATCCGGGCCAGCCAGGCGGAGCTGCCGCCGATCGGCACGGTAATCACGGAACTGCGCCGCCAGGACCCTTACATCCAGCAGGAGCAGCATCGCTACCGCTCGCCGCGGGGTTTTCAGCACTGGGCCAATCACCTGGCCTATGCCGCCCTGATCGAGGCCGGCGCGGAGGTGATGAACGAGCTGGCCGATCCAATCGGCTTCTGGGCAGCCACCACCTGCCGCTGGGCACGGATCGTCGAGGCCCCACCCCGCTTCCTGGCGCCGGAGCTGGCGGAGGCCTTCCGCCGCACACCCTCACCCCATCTCGATGACGAGCTGCCGCTGGTGCTGCCCTGCTTCCGGCTGATGCTTCCTGATGGCGCCCTGTTCACAGAAGACGGGGTGCCGATCCCAGTGGTGATCGTGGCCGACCTGCGGGCGATGGCCGACTGGCTGCCGGCCGAAGCCAAGCGGATCAGCGGCATCAGCTGCGTGGGCCTGGCCCTCGATGGCACCAGCTATCTCACCCGCCATTCCTTCCAGCAGATCGGCGAACGCCAGCCCACCGTGGAAGACCTGAGCCACCCGGCCTGGCAATGGGATGAACGGGCGGTGCAGAGCACCAACCAGCGGATGGAGGGCCTGGCAATCAACGCCCTGCTGGTGCAGCTCTACCAGCCGGAACTGCTGACCACCGGCCTGGCGGCGAAGCTGCCCAGCGGCAAGGGCTTCTCGGCTGGCAGCGCGGACGACACCGGCGCCGTGAAGCCCCAGGGGCCAGTGTGGATCGGCAAGGACTTCCGGCTCGATCGCACCACCAGGGCGCCCTCACCGGGCAGCCCGAGCAGCGCCAGCAGCAGCAGCGCTCCGCGCCGGCCTCACTGGCGCCGAGGCCACTGGCACACCGTTCTGCACGGCGAGAAACGCCAGAGCCGCCGGATGCAGTGGTTTCAACCTGTGTATGTGGGGCTGGGTTGAGCAGATGGGGTGATCGGTGACTTGCTCACCACCCCCGTGAAGACTGATCTCAATGTTCTCCCCGCTACAGACCAACCCCGCAGAAGCGCCGATGGTGACGTTCCAGAACGATGGGCGATGCAGCGTTTCACCAGCCAGGCCGTGCTCTCCCGCTATCGCCTGATCGACAGCGGCTGTGAACCGCACCGCCAGCTCGATGGCCAGTACGGCAGCCTCGATGAGGCGATCGCCGATGCGATTGCCTGGGTGGAGCCCCTTGCCCATACCCATCACCACGCCGCCCAGCTGATCGGGGTGGATGTGGCCACCGGCGATGGCAACTGGCGCACCTGCCGCCTACCGGCGCCGCTGCTCTGCCCCCTGCTCTGCCAGCTCCCCGCCTGAAGCAGCCCGCTCCTGGCTTCCCATGGGTCCTGCCAACAGAAAACCCCCGCGGGCGGCGGGGGTTCTCCGGAGCCGCCGCGCCTTGCCAGACGGGGCTCTATGGGCGTCGAGGGCGCTGACGCCTTGCTTCCAAGGTGCAGCTGGATGCACGTGAAGCGCAGCCGTGCGCAACAAACGATCACGCGGCGACGGTTGTCTCCTCTGCCGTGGAGCCCAGCGGCAGCAGCTGGATCTGCTTGCGGCCCAGCTTGATCTCGAACTCATCACCGGGCTCCAGGCCCAACTGGGCCGTGTAGGCCTTGCCGACGAGCAGGTTGCCGTTGAACTGCACCCTGGTCACATAGCTGAGGCTGCGGCCTGCCTTGCCGCGACCACCAGCAGAGCCTGCGCCCAGGTTCATGCCCTTGGCTTCCAGCAGCGCTTCGTAGAAGGCGGTGAAGTTCAGCCGCTCGCTGCCGTCCTTCTTGGTGCTCACGTAGCCGCACTGGCGCACCAGTTCGGACTTGGAGGCATCGCCGAGCTCCTTGACTTTGGCGAGCAGGTCTGATCCGGCAAGCATGATCTGGGCCTCAATTGGATGGATGATCCCTTATTGCCAGCTTCTGCAGCGTTGTCAACCGCTGCCATACCGATTCGCTCCCAGGGGATGCTGTTCTGGTGCCAGCCACTCCGCCAGCTTGGTGTAGCGCCTGCGGCCCAGGTGGTTCTTCACGGCCATGGCCAGAGCCTTCTTCTGGCCCACCAGCACCACCAGCTGCTTGCCGCGGGTGAGGCCCGTGTACACCAGGTTGCGTTGCAGCATCGCGTAGTGCTGGGTGAGCAGAGGGATCACCACCGCGGGGTACTCGCTGCCCTGGCTCTTGTGGATCGTGCAGGCATACGCCGGCACCAGGTGATCCAGCTCACCCCAGCCGTAGACCACCGCCCGGCTGCCCGCCACACCGGCTTCGCTGGTGGGGAACAGCACGCTCAGCTCGCTGTTGTCGGAATCAATGGCGTCGATGGTGCCCACATCGCCGTTGAACACCTCCTTCTCGTAGTCGTTGGCGATCTGCATCACCTTGTCGCCCGGCGCAAACCGCCAGCCGAAACGCTCCACCTGCTCGCTGGGATCGGGGTTGAGCAGCTTCTGCAGCTCGATGTTCAGCGAGCGGGAACCGCAGCCGCCGCGGGCCATCGGGCAGAGCACCTGCACCTCGCCCACTGGATCAAAACCAAAGCGGGCGGGGATGCGCTCGCCCACCACCTTGAGGATCAGGGCCACCGCCTGCTCGGGCGTCTCGGCCGGCAGGAAGTAGAAGTCGCTGCTCTGGCCTTCGGGTGGGGAGCGCAGGTCGGGAATGGCGCCGCCGTTGATGGCGTGGGCGGTGGTGATGATCCGGCTGCTGGCCGCCTGGCGGAACACCTCCGTGAGCCGGGTCACCGCCAGGGCACCGCTGCTGATCCCATCGGCCAGCACCTGCCCCGGACCCACCGAGGGCAGCTGGTCCACATCCCCCACCAGCAGCAGGGCCGCCTCCGGCGGGATTGCCGCCAGCAGCGAGGCCATCAGCGGCACATCCACCATCGAGGTCTCATCCACCACCAGCAGGTCGCACTCCAGCGGCAGCTCGGCATTGCGGCGGAAGCCATAGCTGGCTGGGTCGAACTCCAGCAGCCGGTGGATGGTTTTGGCCTCCAGGCCGGTGGCCTCGGCCATCCGCTTGGCCGCCCGGCCGGTGGGGGCGCAGAGCTGGATGCGCAGCTTCTTGGCCGCCAGGATCTGCAGGATGGCGTTGATCAGGGTGGTCTTGCCCACCCCCGGCCCGCCGGTGATCACCAGCACCTTGCTGGCCAGGGCCTGCTCCACCGCCTGCTTCTGGCTGGCGGCGAGCTGCAGGCCGAGGCGCTGCTCCACCCAGCCGATCGCCTTGGCCGCATCGATCGCCCCCCAGGGCGGTGTGCCCAGCGCCAGCTCCTGCAGGGATTCAGCGATCCGGCGTTCGTCGCGGTGCAGGTGGGCCAGGAAGATCGCCGGCTCGCCCGCCAGGCTGTCGGCCACCACCGAGCCCTCGCTGAGCTCCAGATCGAGGGCCGCCTGGATCTGCTCCGGCTCCAGGGGTACCCGCGCGCTCGGGCCGGTGCTGTTGCCCTCTTCCCCGCCCTGGTCAACACCGGACTTGTTGGCCCCTGGCCGTTCCACCGCCAGCAGCTCGCCCGCCAGCTTGAGCAGCTCAGCCGTGGGCAGGCCGCAGTGGCCCTCGCCGCTGGCCTCCAGCAGGGCGTAGTTGATCCCGGCCCGCAGTCGGATCGTGGCAGTGGGCTCGATCCCCAGCCGGGCGGCGATCGCATCGGCGGTGCGGAAGCCGATGCCACGGATGTCGCGCGCCAGGCGGTAGGGGTTCTCCGCCATCACCTGCACGGCGTCGTTCCCATACGTCTTGAAGATCCGCACCGCCCGGGCGGTGCCCACGCCATGGCTGTGCAGGAACACCATGATTTCGCGCACCACCTTCTGATCGGCCCAGGCCTGGGCAATGCGGCTGGCCCGCACCTGGCCGATGCCCGGCACCTCCCGCAGGCGTTCGGGGGCCTGCTCGATCACCTCGAACACCTCGGCGCCAAAGGCGCTCACCAGCTTGCTGGCGTAGATCGGGCCGATGCCGCGGATCATCCCCGAGCCCAGGTATTTCTCGATGCCCTCAGCGGTGGTAGGGGGTGAGGAGCGCAGGAAGGCCGCCTTGAACTGCTGGCCGTGCTCCCTGCTGTTCACCCACACGCCACTAACCGTCACCCATTCACCGGCGCTGATCTCAGCGGCATGGCCCACCACCGTCACCAGGTCGCGATGGCCGCGGGCCTTGATCCGCAGAACACAGAAGCCGTTCTCGGCGTTGTGGAAGGTGACCCGCTCGATCGAGCCGGCCAGCACCTCGGTGGGTTGGGCGGCGTTGTCCGGCATTCCGGTGGACTGACCAGCGACCGGCTTGTTCATGCCTCCCCGCGGTTCCACCGGGCCATGCTTGCAGGCAGCATGGATGGAATAGCAGGGCCGATGCGACCGGCATCGGCATGGCCAGTACCGCTAAGCGACTTCTCATGCTCGACGATGAATCGGATTACGACAGTCGTTGTCAACAGCTCCGCCAAGAGAATGCTGCTCTTCTTGGTGATTTCAGGCGTTGGCTCAAAAAGGCTGGCCTTGGCGAGACAACAATCAGAAGCCATTGCAGCAACCTGGACTTTTACCTGAATCACTTTCTTCTCTACGCAGACACGCTGACGGCTGCTGATGGGATTTGCTACGTCGGAGAGTTTCTTGGCGACTGGTTCATCCACAAGGCGATGTGGTCCAACAAGACAACCGTCAAGGCCAATGCCGCAAGCATCAAGAAGTTCTATGCCTTCATGGCTGAACGAGGACTGGTCAAGCCTGAGGAGCTTGCCACGCTGAAACAGCAGACCAAGGACGAGCTATCGGACTGGCTTGGCGCCGTCGAGAGATACAACAATCCGGATGTCGACCTCTTTGAGGATGCCTGGCCAATCTGAGTAGCAACAAGCCAACAGCTGCAGGTGCTGGCTTATTGCAGCCGTTGGCATCATCCGGTCTGATGAATAACCTGCTGCTGCACCAGAAAGGTCTCGATCCAATCGTGGTGCCGCCGCTGGCAGATTCGATCGGCGATCGAGGGGGCGTCGGCCGGCACCTGGAAGCGCTTGCGGAAGGCTTTGCTGAACCCCTCCAGCACGGGGGCGGGCAGGCCGCGGATGGCGGCGTGCAGCTGGCGGATGGTGGCCTGATCGAGGGGCGCCAGGCCGGGATCGAGGACTGGCGGCTGGACTGCCGCAGTTGGCAGCGCTGAGGGTGGCTCAGTTTTCGGTGTCGCCGTGGCCTGGGCCTGCTGCTCGGCTATCTGTTGTCTTGCTGACGCTGGGGTTGGTGCTGGAGGGACCACTCGCAGCGGTGTGGACCTGGGCCGGCTGACCTGGCCGGTGCTGGGGCGATCACCCCCGCTGGCCGCGGCGCCCGTGACTTCCCGTTGCTGCTTGTCATACAAAGCCAACCCGAAGGCATTCCCGAAGGTCATCAAGGCGCGTTTCATGGCGTCGGTCTCCGCTTCCTTGAGAGCGGACTCGTGGGCCTGGCCCAGGTCGGTGTCGATGCCGTGGCCGGCGCCGCAGCCCTCGCGGATCAGCGCCGGCTGGCCAGCGGTGCTGGCGCTGACGCTGATGCGCACCCTGGCGGTGTAGGTGACACCCCAGCCAGGGCGCTGGTCTTCTCCGATCAGCCGCTCGGCTTGGTGGACACACTGGAGGGCGACCGTTTCCCGCTGCCAGCCGTCAAAGCCAAAGATCCGGTTTGCTTCCGCTATGACCTGCCATCCCTCCAGGTAGCTCACCTGGCTGCGGCCCTGGCGCCGCTGGCGCACCTTGGCGCGATCGAGGGGAGCCGAGAGAGCAGTGATCTGCTCGGGGGAGAAGGTGCAGGTCATGGCGGCGGTGGGATGGGGTGTGCGGTCAGAACTGGAGTGGATGGAGAGCAGAGGATCAGCTGGCGGTGCTGGCTGGATCGAGGGGTTCGATCAACAGCCAGCAGGGCGGCTCGCTGCAGAAGATGTGATCCGGCGAGGGCCGGCGGCTGCCTTTGCGGAGGATCGGCACCACCCAGCTGCCCAGACGGGTGGACCAGATGTGCCCCTTGGGCCGAGGGGTGGTCGGTGTGGTTGTGGCGGTGGTGCTGGCGTAGCTGGAGAGATCCATGGCTCTGGTGATGTGTGATCGGTGGCTGTGTGGGCTCTGGGAGCAGTGATGTGGGCCTGCCCCTCCAACTGGCCCACAAGGAGGGGGCTCTGCCCCCCCTCAGGTGATGCGCCAGATGCGGCGGGAGAGGAGCTGGGCGCCGCTGACCTGGCGGCCGGCCTTGAGGGCCTCTTTGATGGCGGCCTTGTCGGGCTTGGTGGTGGTGGTGACGGCGAGCCACTCGGCATCGAGGGCCTCCTCGTCGTCGATCACAACGGCGGAGGACTTGCGGCTGCTGAGCTCGTGATTCGGAAATGAGAACCGTGTGGCCGCCGGCTGCAGCTGGGTGAGGACAAACACCAGCGATTCCTCCAGGGCATCGGCCCGACTGGCATCGGAGCGGGCCAGATCGGTGAGGCGTTTGGCCTGCTGCTGGCGGTAGGCGGCCTGGCCGCGGAGGTGCTCGATCACCCAGCAGGTGGCATCGGCCTTGGCAGCGAGGGCGGCCTTGTTGCCCTCCTCGGCCAGTAGGGCGGCCTCCAGCTCAGCCAGGACTGAGGCGCGCTGCTCGGGATCGTCTGCCTCCAGCTGCTGGGCCAGCTGGCCGATGGCGGTGGTGAGCTCCTGGGCCTCGATGCCCAGCTGCCACAAGGAACCGGTGCGCTTCAGCGAGCAGGCAGGACCCGATGCAGCGGTGGCTCCCGCAGCTGGAGCAGAAGCATCAACTGCAGGAGCAGAGATGGGAGTGAGAACGGCCATGACGGTGAAAAGGCGATGGGTATGGGAATGGACGGGAACAAAGCGCCAGGGGCGCGAAAGGCTTTGGCTGGAGAGATCAGGAGCGGGCAACACCAGCCGGAACAGCGCACAGCCCGGCCGATGGGCTGACCTCCACCACGGCGATCGGCACCGGCGAGCGGGAGGCCATGCGCCGGGCCTGCTGCACCAGAGACGCGGTACCGGGGCCGCCGGGGAAGGCCACCACCAGCACCGAGGCGAGACAGCCAGGGGAGGTGTGGGCTTCTGCGCGGGCGATGGCCTGCTGGAGCAGCTCGCGGTTGCGGATCGGCCCGGCGGCACGGCCGTGCTGCTGCCACTGGGCCGGCATCACCACAGAGCACCAGCCCAGCTGATCGGCGGCGCGGGCAATGGCGGCATCGGCCCCGCGGGCCCCGCCATGGAGAACCAGATGCACCAGCCGGCCGCCACTGCGGGCGAGCAGCTCTGCTGCAACCCGCTGATGGGGCCAGGCCAGATCACGACCGCCACCGGCCGCGATCACCAGAGAGCGAGCCGAACCAATCTCCAGCCGCGATGGACTACAAAGAACCATGGATACAGTTGCCGAAAGGACAACTGATCGGGGCATCACAACCGCTCTGAACTACTCGGCGGTGATGGCGAGACCAGGGGATGAGGTTGCCGCAGGCGATGGGCTCGGGGCCTTTGGCGCAGCC
>Ga0315900_10001294_pt1 | contig 40035 bp, 33 predicted proteins | sample LakEriMetagenome_FD_203521 | JGI IMG/M metagenome (GOLD analysis project Ga0315900, IMG submission 203521) | Freshwater fungal communities from buoy surface, Lake Erie, Ohio, United States - Buoy 12 MA114 | ecosystem: Environmental > Aquatic > Freshwater > Lake > Lake biofilm | place: USA: Lake...
GTCCCATCGGACATGACAGCAGGCTCCCATACGCTGAAGGGACAACACCGACATGGTGAACAAGTCCCGCCATACGGTGTCGTCCGCCTTCATCGCCTTGTCCAGCCGATTCCACTCGGCGTCAGACAGCGTCCTCGTTCTCGCCCGCTCCGTCGTCTTCGTCAGCCGGTCCGCCTTGCCCGTGCCGATGGCGGGATTCGCCTTCGTCCACAACCCCGAGTCCGCAGCGAAGGCGAATAGGTTCCGCCAAAGTTGAATCGCCCTGTTCCCCTGGACCGGGGCTCGTTTCTGGAGTCCCGCATAGATGGCGGGCAGGCGCTCGGCGAAAGCCTGGAGCGTCAGTTGCTCGAAGTCCTCCCCGGTCACGGTGTCATACTCGTCCGTGCCCTTCCGCTTCCGCTTCAGTTTCTCCACCATGACCGCCCGCCGCAGGTCAGCGTAGAACTTCACCGTCCGGTCGGATGGAGCCTTCGAGCGGGAGCCTGGGAGCCAGCGTCCCGCAGCATGGGCCGCCAGCATGTCGTCCATGACGCCCTTCACCACGGGCGTCTGGTCGGCGGGCTCGTCACGGTCGGCGGGACGGGGCGCAGCGACAGAGGCGAAGGTGGAGTCGAATCGGATTCGATTCACCGTCTGGCGGGCTTCCTCCAGCCTGACAACGTCAGCATCCCCTATCAGCTTTCGGGTCGTCTGCCCGTTTTGCTTCCCAACGTAGTAGTAGGCAGCGTGCCCCGAGTTGACGTTGACCAGTAGCGTCAGCCCCTGACATGCCTCGTCACGCCAGGACCGCCGCCCCGAGGCGTCAGCGTCGTCAGGATTCGCAGCCCTGACGGCAGCGGAAACACGGGATTCCGTGAAGGCGAAAGACCGGCCCCTATAGGGGGCATTGTTGGTGGAGGCAGACATCGCCGAGGCTCCAGGGGGCGGCAGTTGGCGAAGCCCCAGCGACCCCCGCCGGTCTGCTCACCCTCTGCTCAACCGCAACCCCGGACATCGTAGGACATGCCCGGTAAAAACGCTAATCGGCAGTTTTCGGGCGGCGCATGAAAAAAGCCCCGTTTTACCGGGGCTTTTCGCTTGTTTTCCTCGGGGAAAACCGTGTTTTCTGGCAGTGCCTCGTCTTGGACTCGAACCAAGAACCCTCTGATTAAGAGTCAGATGCTCTGACCAATTGAGCTAACGAGGCGACCACTGTTTTGTACCGTTGCCGCACCGCATCGGCAAGGGCCGCGCGGCGGGCCGCGTTGAGGGATTTCCCCGGAGCGGCTACATTCCCGCGGTTCTGTTCGCTCCCCGCGTTTCCGGAGGTTTTCGATGGGCAGGTTCGACGGCATGAAAGGTCTCGTTCTGGGCGTCGCCAACGACCACTCGATCGCCTGGGCGATCGCCAAGGAGATCCTCACGGAAGGAGGCCAGATCGGCTTCTCCCACCTGCCCGACCGGCCGGACGACGAACGGCAGCGGAACCGTCGCCGTGTCTCGCAGCTCACCGACCCCGAGCCCAACGCGAAGTTTCTGGTGCCGATGGACGTGTCGAGCGACGAGCAGATCGCGGCCGTCATCGACCGGGCCAAGCAGGAGTTCGGCACGCTCGACTTCCTCGTCCACTCCATCGCCTACGCCCCGCTCGAAGACCTGAAGGGCGAAACCACTAACTGCAGCCGCGAAGGCTTCCGGATCGCGATGGAGACGAGCGCCTACAGCCTGCTTGCCGTCGGCCGGCTCGCCCGGGGCATCATGGCCAAGGATTCGTCGATCCTCACCCTCACCTACTTCGGCGGCGAGAAGGTCGTGCCGGGCTACAACATCATGGGCGTGTGCAAGGCCACGCTCGACACCTGCATGCGGTACATGGCCTACGATCTCGGGCCGGCGGGCGTTCGCGTCAACGCGGTGAGCGCCGGCCCGCTCCGCACGCTGGCCGGCCGCGGCGCAGGCGTGGACGACATGCTCGGCCTCTACCAGCACATGTCGCCGATGGGCCGCAACATCTCGCACGAGGAAGTCGGCAAGGCCGGCGCCTGGCTGCTCTCCCGGGAGTCGCTCGGGATCACCGGCGAGATTCTCCACGTGGACGCGGGCTACAACATCATGGGGTCGCCCGGCCGCCTGCTCGATCTCGTCCCGAAGCAGGAGTGACACTGCGGTGCGTAGGCGCGTCACTCCGTGACGGGCAGCCCGTTGCGGAGCAACTGGCCTACGGTGGGTCGTAGCCGCCGGGAGCCCACGGGTGACAGCGGCAGATCCTCCGCAGTCCCTTCGCGGTGCCGCGAAGGGCGCCGTGCTTTTCGACCGCCTCCCGAAAATACGAACTGCACGTCGGCTGGAATCGGCAATGCCTGCCGAGCAGTGGACTGATCAGGAATTTGTAGGCAACCACGGCCGCGATCAGCCCGGCCGACGCGACTCGGTCGCAGGCCGCGCAGATGACGCGCCAGCGTTGCATGAAGCCGCGCACCGTCAGCCCTCCATCCCGGGGAAACCTGGTCGCCCGGTGACACGGGCCACCAACGATGCGATCGAGGCGGCCGTCTGCCGCAGCCCCGCGGCACCGCCGGGTGGTTCGCCGGTACGCACGACGATGATCACGTCGATGCCCGGCGGCAGGTCAGTTCGCACCAGTCGAAACGCTTCCCGCAGCCGACGCTTCCAGCGATTGCGGACGACGGCCCTGCCGATGCGGCGGGACACGGAGAGGCCCAGCCGCACCCGCCCGTCGGGCAGCCCATTGGGCAGGGCGTAGACGACCAACTGGCCCGACGCCGCCGACTGGCGGCGGCCATACACACGCGTGAAGTCGGCGGGCCGCGTCAGCCGGGCCGTCCTGGGGAATCCGCGATGGGCAGGCGTCACCACCGCAGGTGTGCCCTCGGCTCGGCCGCCCCGGACGTCTCGGCGCGTCGCGCAGCCTCGAGAAGTTGCTCGAGGGCCGCCGGCTCCGCCCCTTCAGGCAGCACGATCTGCACCTCGGCGATCAGATCGCCCTTCGATCCATTCGCATGCCGCACGCCCATGCCGGCGGCACGGAGCTTGCGGCCTCCCGACGTGCCCGGCGGAATCCGCAAGGCGATCGTGCCCCAGGGCGTGGGCACGTCGACCTTTGCGCCACTGATGGCCTCGGCCAGCGACACCGGCAGCGTGATCTCGAGCGTGTCTTCGTCGCGACGGTAGACGGGATGCGGCTGCACGTGCACCTCGAGCAGCAGGTCGCCGGCCGGCCCACCACCGGCGCCCGGCAGACCCTGGCCGCGGAGCCGCATCCGCGCCCCGTCGGGCAGCCCCTGCGGGATCGTCACGGTGATCGTTTCGGATGCACCGTCACGCTCCACGCGCACGTCGGTCTTGCCACCGTCGATCGCGAGCCGAAACGGAATCTCGATCCGGGCCGTGACATCTTCGCCGGGCATCTGTGCCGCACGGCGACGCCCACGGGACGGCTTCGCGCGGCCGCGGCCAAAGAGGTCGCCGAACCCGCCGGCGCCGCCGAACAGGCTCTCGAGATCGATCTCCTGACCGCCCGGAAATCCCCCCGCACCGGGGAACGGCCCGCCCCCCCAGCCGCTGCCCGGCCCGCCGACTCCCTCGAACGAACTGCCGTAGCGGTCATACATCTCCCGCTTGCTGGGGTCGTTGAGCACGTCGAAGGCGGCCTGCACCTTCTTGAATTTCTCCTTCGCCGCGTCGTCGTCGGGGTGGAGATCGGGGTGGTATTTGCGAGCCAGTTCCCGGTAGGCCTTGCGAATGTCCTCAGCGGAGGCGGTCCGGGGCACGTTGAGCGTCTGGTAGTGGTCGTCCGCCATCTGTGAGTCCGCGTGCCTCGTGCCAGGAAACCAGTCTTGATTTTAGGACACCCGCCGCGATTGAGAAGCCACGCGAGCGATATCAGCCGCCGGGTTCGGGCTGCGGCTCGCCGACGGCCGCGGGAGGCCGCTGCTCGAGAAACTCGATCTGACACCGTCGAGCCGTCTCCTCCGGCCCCGGCTGGAGCAGGTGAAAGACGCCGTCGGGCCGCAGTTCACGGGCCCGTGTGTTATCGGCCAGGTAGACGGGTACGATCTCCTTCAGAATCCGGCCCGCGAGCTCCGGCGGAGACACGGGAAACATCACCTCCACCCGCCGGAAGAAGTTGCGGGGCATCCAGTCGGCGCTCGACAGGAAGACCTTCGCCTCCTCGTCGGGGCCGAACACGTAGATCCGGCTGTGCTCCAGGAACCGGTCGACGATGCTGCGGACGCGGATCGTATCGCTCAACCCCGGCACACCGGGCCGCAGCGAGCAGATGCCCCGGGCGATGATGTCGATCGGCACACCCGCCTGGCTCGCGCGATACAGGGCCTCGATCACCCGATGATCGACGAGCGAGTTGAGCTTGGCGAAGATTCGCGCGGGCCGTCCCTGCCGGGCCCGCTCCGCCTGCTCGTCTATCAATTCGATCGTCCGCCGATGGAGGTCGTTCGGCGCCACGATGAGCCGCCGCCAGTCGTGCCCCTGGGAATAGCCGGTCAAGAGGTTGAACAAGGCCGAGGCGTCTTCGGCGATCGCCTCGTCCGCGGTGAACAGCCCGAGGTCGGTGTAGAGCAGGGCCGTCGTCGGATTGTAGTTGCCGGTGCCGATGTGCACGTATCGCTTCAGCCCCTGCCCCTCCTGCCGCACCACGAGCGACACCTTGCAGTGGGTCTTCAGGTCGAGGAAGCCGAACACCACGTGCACGCCCGCCCGCTCCATCTGCCGGGCCCAGTTCACGTTGTTGGCTTCGTCGAACCGGGCCTTCAACTCCACGAGGGCCGTGACGTGCTTTCCCGCCTCGGCCGCCGCGATCAACGCCCGCGATATGGGCGAGTCGCCGCTCGTGCGGTAGAGCGTCTGCTTGATGGCCAACACCCGCGGATCGCTGGCGGCGCTGGTCACGAACTCGACGACGGGATCGAACGAGTCGTACGGATGATGGAGCAGGATGTCGCGCTGGGCGATCACCGAAAAGATGTCGGGCCCGCGGCGCTCGAGGCCGCGGGGCACCCGCGGCGTGAAGGGCTTGTCGTGCAGGCGGGCGTAGCCGGGAAGCTTGTAGAGTTCCCAGATCGCCGTCAGGTCGAGCGGCCCATCGATCCGGTAGACCTCGCTGTAGCCGGAGCCCTGCTCGTCATCGCCGGCCTGTAGCCCCTCCTCGTCGATGATCATCCGCGTGAGCGCGTCGTCGGCCCTGGCCGCGATCTCGATCCGCACCGCCTGCCCACGGGCCCGGGCCTTGAGCCGGTCCTCGATCAGCTTGAGCATGTCGTCCGACTCCTGCTCCAGCAGCTCGACGTCGCTGTCGCGGGTGATGCGAAACGCACACCACGACTCGACCTCGAAGCCGCCGAACAGCTCCGGCAGACGCGCCGACACGACGTCCTCCAGCAGCACGAAGGGCATCTCTCCGGGACCACCGCCGCCGACGGGCACGACCCGCGGCAGCACCTGCGGCACCTGCACGACGGCGAACAGCTTTTTCGGCCCGAGCCCTTCCGAACGATGCAGCATCACGCCCAGGTACAGTCCGCGGTTGTGGTACCGCGGCGAGGGATGCGCGGGATCCACGGCCATCGGCGTGAGGATCGGCAGCGCCCGCTCCTTGAAGAAGCGATCGACCCGCTCCCGCTGCTCGCCGACGAGGTCGGCGTACCGCAGCAGCCGAAAGCCCTCCGCCTCGAGCGCGGGCGCGAGGCTTTCCCGCAGGCAGCGATACTGCCTGGCGACCAGCTCCTGCGTGCGGCCGGCGATCGCCTTGAGCTGGTCGATGGCGCTCAAGCCGTCGGGGGCGTAGTCCTGTGGCGCGCTCTCGCCAAAGGCCTGCTCCCGCAGGCCCGACACCCGCACCATGAAGAATTCGTCGAGATTCGAGCTGAAGATCGCCAGGAACTTGAGCCGCTCCAGCAGCGGATTCTCGGGATTCTCCGCTTCCTCGAGCACCCGGAGATTGAACTCCAGCCAGCTCAATTCGCGGTTGATGAAGCACTCCGGCCCGATCGTGCTTTCCACCACGCCATCAGCCACCGTCGCCATGCGTCGAATACACTCCTGTAGAGACGCTCCAGTGTAGTTCGCCAGGCCCCTCCGGGGCGGCGGGGAGCGGAAATTCACCGGCTCCTCACACAGCCCGCACCGGGGCGGACTCCGATGTCTATCGACCGCCAGCCACCGGCCGCCGCACTTTCCCGGCTGCCGCCGGAGTGCCCTCCCGGGGGTCGGGGCTGGTGTGCTGCGGCCGCATCCATCCTCGAGGCCACCGCGCCCAAGCCGGGTAACGTGCACCCCGGGGCATCGTTCGCCGACCTCGACTACGACGATCTTGTGGCCGCCGGACTGGCGATCGCGCCGGCGATCGAGCAGGCGGCCCGCCAGCCCCTCGGCCGCACGATCCTGGCTGCCGTGCGGGCATCACGTGCCGTGACACGGTCGAACGCCAACCTCGGCATCGTGCTCCTGATCGCGCCCCTTGCCGCGGCCGACACCCCGCGCGACGTCGATCGCGTGCTTGAGCGGCTCACCGTCGCCGATGCGGCCGACGTCTGGCAGGCAATCGCGGAGGCGATGCCTGGCGGGATGGGCACGAGCAACCGCGACGACCTCCGCGGTCCATCCCCGACCGACCTCCGCCAGGCGATGCGGCTGGCGGCTCCGCACGACACGATCGCCAGGCTCTGGGCGGAGGGCTATGCCGATCTGCTGGCAGGCCCGGTGCGTGATCTCGCCGCCGGCCTCGCCGCCGGCCTGCCGCTCCTCGACGCCATCGTCTGCTGCCAGCTCCACCAGTTGGCCCGTGAGCCCGACACGCTGATCGCCCGGCGGCACGGCACCGCGGCGGCAAAGGACGTCTCGCGCGCCGCCGCCGACGTGCTCGCGGTCGGCGGCGACTGGCGCGAGGCTGTGGTCCGATTCGATGTCACGCTCCGGACTCCGCGGCGGCTCAATCCCGGCACAACGGCGGATCTTATCGCCGCAGCGCTGTACATTCTCTTGCGTGAAGGAAAGCTGCCGAGCGATCGTGTCGGCCGCGTCACGATCCCCATGAGCCCCGTCGCCCCGCCCCCCCCGCCCCAACCATGAGCCCTTCGAACGAACACTTCCAGGTCAAGCTGCGGAAAGCGGTGCACGTCTTCTGCGCCGGCCACTTCATCACGCTCGCCGACGACCTCTGCGAGGCGGTGCACGGGCACAACTGGACCGTCGGCGTCGATGTCGAGGCCCCCCCCTGCCCCCACGGCATGGTCATCGACTTCATCCGCCTCCGCGACCTGCTCTCGGCGATCGTCACCCGGCTCGATCACCGCATGCTGTTGCCCGACCGGAATCCGATGCTCGCCGTGACCACGGCGGCCGGGCCGATGGGTCACCCGGAAACGACCGTGCTCTTTCGCGACCGCCGTTGGATCTTTCCCGCCGATGAATGCGTCGTGCTTCCGGTGGCCAACACGACGGCCGAGTGGATCGCCCGGTGGATCGGGCTGGAACTCCTCGCCTCGCTCGCGGCGGCAGGCACGCCCCTCACGGGCACGATCCGCGTCGAAGTCGATGAGTGCCTCGGCCAATCGGCCGTCTGGGAACGAGGCTAGGCATCACGCCGTGACGACGGCGAGTTTGCCCGCGGCCTCGATGGCGAGCGACAGGCCGCGATCGCCGAGACGAATCCGCATCAAGCCCGCCCCGTCGGGGTTCCGCTCGACGACGCCCGTCGAGCCGAGCGTGAGCCCGCATTCGGTGAGGTAGCGAAGGAACGCCGACGACTGGTCGAGCACCCGTGCCAGGCGAAACGTTTCCCCCGTGGCGCACTCTGCCAGCGACCGGGTCGCCGCCACCGCGGCGGCCGCCAGCGACTGGGCATCGGCCCGCGGAATCGGGTCGCCGTGCGGATCGACGTCCGGATGGCCGAGAAAAGCGTCGATCCGGTCGATGAGCAGATCGCTGACCGCATGCTCCATGTGCTCCGCCTCGTCGTGAACCTCGTCCCAGCTCATGGCGAGCGTTCGCAGCAGGAAGAGTTCGATGAGCCGGTGGCGGCGGATCATGCGCAGAGCGAGCACTCGGCCGGCCCGCGTGAGCGACACACCCTCGTAGCGGCGATGCGAGGCGAGCCGGGCCGCATCGAGCGTCTTGAGCATGCTCGTCACCGTGCCGGGCGCCACGCCCAACGCCGTGGCGATCTGCCCCGTTGTGGCTGGTCTGCCCTCCTGATCCGCCGTGATTTGGAAGATCGTTTTCACGTAATTCTCGACGGTCAGGCTGGGCATGGGGAACTCGCGGTGCGAACGGCGATGGGGGGCGGGCGGCGGTGCGGCGGACAACAAACGGCCGTCGCTTCCGAGCAGGAGAGCCGCACGTTGCCGCCGGGGCATTGTGACAGCATTATGGCGTCTCGGAGAGGGTCGCATGCAGCTCAATCAAGCCTCGTTCGAAATCGCGGATGCGGTTCGCGCCGATGCCCGCCGGTTCGGCGTCGCCTGCCACGAGATCGCGGCGGTGCGGGTGATCGACTGCGGGGTCGATACCCCCGGCAGCGACGACGCCGGCCTGGCGATGGCCCGCGCGGCGATGGGTGGCCTCGGTGACGTGCAACTGGTCGCCGACGGCGGCACCGCATTCGGCGGCGTCTGGCCCGACTGCCCATGGCCGGCCGTGACGGCGGCGAGCGATGCGCCGATTGCCGCTTGCCTGGCGGCCCAGTACGCCGGCTGGAAGGTGGCCGCTGCGAAATACTTCGCGATGGCGAGCGGTCCGATCCGCGCCGCGATCGGCCGTGAGGATCTCTTCGATCATATCGGGATGCGGGAGCGGCCGGCCGTTGCCGTGGGCCTGCTCGAGTCAGCGGCCCTGCCACCGCCCGATGTCTGCCTCCGGATCGCCAGCGACGCCGGCGTGCCGCCCGACCACGTGACGCTCTTGGTCGCCCGCACCGCCAGCCTCGCCGGCACGCTGCAGATCATCGCACGATCCCTCGAGACGGCGCTGCACAAGCTGCACGATCTCGGCTTCGACCTCCGCCGGATCCGGCGCGGCCGCGGAGTCGCGCCCCTGGCGCCCGTGCCCTCCGGCGACGACCTCGTGGCCATCGGCCGCACCAACGATGCCATCCTGTATGGCGGCCATGTGGTGCTCGAGGTCACGGGCTCCGACTCCAGCCTGGCCGAGATCGGGCCGCGGATGGTGAGTAGCGCCTCGGCGTCATACGGCGAGCCTTTCATGCAACTCTTCGAGGAGGCGGGCCGCGACTTTTACGCCCTCGACCCGGCCCTGTTCGCTCCCGCTCTCGTCGACCTCGTGAACGTCGATACGGGCACGACGAGCCGCTTCGGCGCGTTGGCGCCGGAGATCGTGGCCCGCTCGTTCGGCGCCGCTCCCGCAGGAACCTGACGCCATGCGGGTGGCGGTCGTCGGAGAGCCCACCGGCTGGCACGTGGGCCGGCTGATCGAGAGCCTCACCTCCCGCGGCCATCAGGCGTCCGTCGTTCGCTGGTCGGAAATCGCCGCGGGACTGGGGCGGGTCGGCTGCTCTTTCAGCCCACCGGCATTGGCCCTGGCCGACGCGGTGCTCGTCCGCGGCATGCCCGGCGCCGCCCCCCTCGATGACCGTCTCGAAGAGGTGGTGTTTCGCATGGACGTGCTCGGCCGGCTTGCCGCCCGCGGCATCCGCGTGATCAACAGCCCCAGGGCCCTCGAATCGGCGATCGACAAATACCTGTCATTGGCCCGACTGTCAGCCGCGGGCTTGCCTGTGCCTCGCACGCTCGTGGTGCAAGACATCGCGGGCGTCGCCGACGCCTGGGCCGCGCTCGGTGGCGACTGCGTGGTGAAGCCGCTCTTTGGCTCCCGAGGCCGCGGGCTGCACCGCCTCGACAGCCCCGCCGCCCTCACCGCGTGGCTCGATCGCCCCGAGACGCGGCAGCGACCACACGCCGTCGTCTATCTCCAGGAGTTCATCCACCACGGCGGCTGGGACGCCCGGCTGTTCGTGCTCGGCAGCGACGTATGTGCCATGCGGCGCCGGGCCATGGCGGGCGAGTGGCGGACGAACGTCGCCCGCGGCGGCCACCCTGAACCCTTTGCCGCGCCGCAAAACTGGATCGACGCGGCAGTGCAGGCCGCCGCCACGCTGGAAACGGAGATCGCCGGCGTCGATCTCGTCTCCGCAGCCGACGGCAGCCCCGTGATCCTGGAGGTCAACGCAGTCCCCGGGTGGCAGGCCCTCGAGACAGTGACGGGCATCGACATCGCCACACGGGTCGTGCGGTATCTGGAGGTGGGGTAGGCGAGGCGACGACTACCGGCCGTGAGGGGCTGTCCAATGCCCTGAGAGCCGGCGTGAGCTGCCCAGCGCAGGCAGGATGCCGGAGTGCAGGCAGTTCCGAGCGAGCGAAGAACAGGATGTTCGTAGCGAGCGTCCGGCGACGGGGCATGGGCAGCCCCGAACCCACGCCACAGGCCGTCGCCCCGCCGGAAATGAGGGTTTTGCAGGTTATTCCGGACAGGACACCTGGCAGATGCGACTCCGGGCCGCTGCCTGCTTTCTGCGCAGTCGACCGACTGCCTCCTGTCCGGGCAACCCTGCCCAAAAAGAAGACCAGCTTGCCTGCAGTGACGTAAGTCGTTTGCGTGCATGCACTTCGTGCTGTCGCTTGACCGCCTGCGAAAGGTTAGGCGTTGCGGGAAACCGAGTTCCCGCGGTGCGACCCGTACGCCCCCCATCGAGACCTCATCAATGGCCGTCAAAGCCCCCGCCCTGCCGTCCGCCGGCGCCCCCGCCGCCACCTCCGTCCTTCAGGTCGCCGAGCGGCTGTATGCCATGGCTCCCGAGTGGGTGGTCTTCTTCCGCGAGGTGCTCGGGGTGGATGGGATCGTCCGACGGACGTTTTCCGACCCCGACGCCCTGCTCCGCTTCGAGTGCTCCCCGCAGTACGCCCGGATCAGAGAGATGCTGGATTCGCTCCGCTCGCGACAGCGAGACCAGCCGTCCGAACGGGAGGCCCAGCGGGTCGTGACGGTTCGCATGCCGAGTTCCCTGCACGAAACGCTCAAGGCCGAGGCGGAGCAATGCCGGGTGAGCATCAACACCCTTTGCATCTCGAAGCTCATGAAGCTCCTCGACGAGCAGGAGCACCGGGATCTCACCAGCGGACGCGCCGGGTAAGCGAAAAGCAGGACAGGAATGGACCTGTAAGCCGGGTTCTGTTCGCCATGACCACCGAGACCACCGGGATCACCGTACTCATGGCGTGGCGACCATTTCTCTAGGACGGCGATTGCTCGCCGCCTCCAGCAGCCGACCCGGAAGCGGGGGCGAGACGGGCCGTCTCGCGCCGATGGCTGCTCCCCGGAGGGGGCACGCCGCCGATCTTCTTCCTGCTTGGCCTTGCTCCCGATGGGGTTTGCCGAGCCAGACCGGTCACCCGGCCTGCTGGTGAGCTCTTACCTCACCGTTTCACCCTTACCTGCGGAGCGAGCCCCGCCGGCGGTTTGCTTTCTGTGGCACTGTCCCTGACCTTGCGGCCGGTGGGCGTTACCCACCATCGAGCCCTGCGGAGCCCGGACTTTCCTCCCGCGGCCCCTGGCGTCGTCCTGAATGGCCGATACCTGAAGCCGCCGGCGGTCACCCGGTCCACTCCTGTCCTGCGAACGCGATTGTAGCACCCGCTGGGGTGCGGAGTCGTCGCCCAGCGGCTTGACCGTTTTCCCGCCAGTGAATACCGTCCCCCCATGGCATTCATGCGTCGGGGCAGACGCCTTCTTTCGGTGACCAACGACATCTCGTGACCAACTACGGCGAACTCATGCCGCTCGGCGGCGGCGACCCGATCCCCCTGCTCAAGACCGCGCTCGTCGTCGGCCGCCGGGAGAGCACCGATATCGTACTCCGGTTTCCCAACGTCTCGGGCCAGCACTGCGAACTGACGGTCGTCGCCGGCTACTGGTTCGTGAAGGATCTCGGGAGCAGCAATGGCACGAAGGTCAACGGCTCGCGGGTGACCGAGCAGCGGCTCGAGCCGGGGGACACGCTCTCGATCGCGAAGCACGAGTTCGAGATCATCTACGAGCCGGGTCGCCTCGGAGCGATGGCCGCCCCGCCGGAGGAGTCGCAAAAGGCCGGCGTGTTCGGCCGCTCGCTACTGGAGACGGCCGGACTCGAATCCCGGCGGGCGGCGGAGCGCCGTCCTTCAGGCGACCGCCCCCGACGCTGATACACTTGCGGCATGGGAGAGCCCCGCAAGGTTCGGATCGAGTTTCGCAAGAATCGCAGCGTGCGGCGCCGATCCGGTGATCTCACGCGAGCCCTGTCCGCCGATCTCGAGGATGGCATCGACCATCCGGCCGGCGAGCGGATCTCGGGCAAGGGCGAACTCACCCGCAAGCGGACGGTCCGCACCGAGGCCGCCCCACGGCACGACGTCGACGGGCTGGCCGTCGCGCCCGAAGGCCGCGACACGTGGCGCGGGCAGGTGCTCAACGTGCATGGGTTGGAGACATTCGTGGCCGATGCGCTGGGACGCGTGGCGAGGTGCACCACCAGCCGGGTGCTTCGCAGCCTCGCCACCGATCAGCGGCATCCGGTGGCGGCAGGCGACTGGGTGCGCGTTGCCGGCACCGGCGAGACCGGCGTCATTCAGGCGGTCGAGCCACGCTGCCGGTCGCTCTGCCGCGACAGCCGCGGCCGACGGCACGTGATCGTGTCCAACGTCGACCAGGTGTTCATCGTGGGCAGCGCCGCCCAGCCTGACCTCAAGCCGGCGCTCATCGACCGCCTCCTCGTGGCGGCCGAGTCGTCGGGAATCCGGCCCGTCGTCTGCCTCAACAAGGCCGACCTCGCGCCGCCGGCCCGACTCGTGCCCCTGGCCGGCGTCTTTGCCCGCATGGGCTATCCCGTCGTGATCTGCTCGACACGGACGGGCGTGGGGCTCGAGCGACTGCGGGCGGAGCTTCGGGGCCGCGTGACCGCCGTCGTCGGCCAGAGCGGCGTCGGCAAGTCGTCACTGCTCAACGCACTCGCCCCGGAGCTCTCGCTGCCCGTGGCTGAAGTCAGCCGTGACAACGAGAAGGGCCGCCACACGACCACGACGGCGCGGCTGATCCCGCACCGTTTCGGGGGCACGTTCGTGGATACACCCGGCGTGCGGCAGTTCGCCCTCTGGCAGACCGTGCCCGCCGAGGTGCCGAGCGCCTTCCGCGACATCCGCCCGCTGGCGAACCTCTGCAAGTTTCCCGACTGCACCCACACCCATGAAAGTGGTTGTGCGGTCAAGGATGCCGTCGCCGACGGGCTGCTCGATACGCGGCGGTGGGAGAGTTGTCGGCAACTCGCCGGCAGCGATGCCGCGAGCGGGGGCACCGAAGACATGTCCGACTGGCCGCCGGAGGGGGACGATTGAAGGAACGTGCCAGGACCACAGGCGTGCAGAGCGAGCGGGCGGTGCTCGTGGGCGTGTTTCTCGACGCGCCGGCTGATCCGGAGCATCCGCTGGACGAGCTTGCCGGCCTCGCGTCGACAGCCGGCGCCGTCGTCGTCGCGGAACTCACCCAGCGGCGTGACCGTCCCGACCAGACCACCTATCTCGGTAAGGGCAAGGTGCAGGAGCTGCTGGCCCTCGTGCAGCACCACGACGCCGACGTGGTGATCTTCGACAACGATCTCTCGCCTGCACAAACCCGCAATCTCGAACAGGCGATCGGAGCGAAGGTGCTCGACCGGTCCGAGGTGATCCTCGACATCTTCGCCGCGCGGGCCCGCACCTACGAGGCCCGGCTTGCGGTGGAACTGGCCCAGCTCGAATACTCCTTGCCGCGGCTGAAGCGGATGTGGACGCATCTCTCCCGGCTCAAGATGGGCATCGGCATGCGCGGCCCGGGCGAGAAGCAACTCGAGGTCGACCGCCGGCTCGTCGAGAAGCGGATCCACGATCTCTCCCAGGAACTGCTCGCGATCCATGGTCGCCGCGAGCGGCAGGTGGCGGCCCGCCACGAGCACATGACCGTGTCGCTCGTCGGCTATACCAATGCCGGCAAGAGCACGCTGCTCAATGCGCTGACCGGCGCCGACGAGCTGGCGGAAGACAAGCTCTTCGCCACGCTCGACACCCGCACCCGCCGCTGGCGGCTGCCAGGCTGGGGACCGGTGCTCTTGAGCGACACGGTCGGCTTCATTCGCGACCTGCCTCACCGGCTGATCGCGAGCTTCAAGGCGACGCTCGAGGAGACGCGGCAGGCCGACCTCCTGCTGCACGTCGCCGACGCCTCGAGCCCGCTGGTCGATGCGCAGGTCGCGGCGGTCAGGAGCGTGCTCGAGGAACTCGGCATCGACGAGAAAGACACGCTCCTGGTCCTCAACAAACTCGATGCCCTGCCCGATGCGGCTGCCCGCGACCGGCTGCTCGCCCGGTATCCCCACGCGATCGGAATCGCGGCCCGCACTGCCGCGGGGCTGCCGCAACTCGCTCGCGCCGTGAGCGACTGCCTCGGCCGCGGCTTCCGCGACATCGACGTGCAGACCGATGCCGGCAATGGTCGTCTGCTCGCCTGGCTCGGCCGGCACGGCGAGGTGCTCTCGCGGCAGTTTCACGATGAACGGGTCACGATCCACTGCCGACTGCCCGCGGCGCTCCTGGGCCGCATCGATCCCGCCGAGGCCACGGTCGAGCCTCATGTTCACCCCTCTGAACGCCCGACCGCCGACTCGATCCCGCAGTCGCCAGCATCATGAACACGATCGACACCGCCCCGGAGCCCGAGCTCTTCGCCGTGGCCTGCCCGCGGTGCGCGGCGGCGATCGCGGTCAGCGACGACCTGGTCGGCACAGTGGCCGGCTGCCCGCTCTGCCAGGCGCCGTTTCGCGTGCCCGAGCCGGAACTGCCGCCCCCCCCGCCCGCCGCGGCCGGCCCGGATGCCCCTCCCCCGGCTGATCACGGCTGGCACGAGATGGCTCCGGCCTTGGCCGAAGCCGCCGCCCAACCGATGGAACGGCACCGCGACCTGGAATTCCGCGAGCCGGTCACGACGCTCGACACGAGCCGCGGCCCGGTCGAGCTGCGCCGGCTCAACGACGACGAAAAGCGGCGGCGACGCAGCCGCCGCAACGTCGTCATGCTCCTCGCCGGCACGACGATCCTGATCGTGCTGACGCTCCGGCTGGGCCGCGAGCCGAAGAAGAAGCCCAGCTGACAGCCGGTCGTGGGCAGGCTGTAGCCGCAGATGGGTAATCTGTGGTCAGTGACCATGTGCAGACTGCCAATCTGCACCTCCATGGCCACGACGTGGCCGAGCCTACGACTGCTCACCGATCGCCAGCAGCTCTTCGGCGTCGAGAAACGCCTCGGGCTGCGTGAATATCCTGCCGATCGCGGCCTTGTGGATTTTCATCTTCATGCCACCGACCCCGAGCGCTCCATAGACCACGGCAGCGCCGTCGGATCGCGCCTTGTCGGTGGCAACCACGCCCTCGATGCCCGCCGGCGGCACGGCATTGAGATCGATGATCACCTTGACGGACCGCGCGACGGCCCGGCCCGATGCGTTCAGCAGCTTTACGCCGGCCGCGCCGGCCGCCACGATCAGATCGAGCTGCTCGACGAGCCTGGCAAGCGCCGTGTCGGGCTGTAGGCTCCCGGTCCACTCGACCGCGGACACGGCAGCCTGGGGCAGCGTCGCGGTGATCCGCGCCACGATCTCCTCCGCCCGCCGCAGCGTCCGCGAGGCCACCGTCACGTCCGCTCCGCGGCCGGCGAGCAGCCGGGCCACCCGTTGGCCAACGGGGCCGGTCCCACCGAGCACGAGGGCCCTGGGCTGGGGCTTCTCACCCGGCCGGAGCGGCAGATGACGGGCGGCGGCGACGACGGCCGCCGCGGCCGTCGTATTCGCGCCCGAAGGATCGAGGAGCACGCCCACCCGCACGGGCCCGAAGAACGTGCCCCGCACACGAGCGGCCACCGCATCGGCAGCCGCAACGTCGGAGCCCCCGATGAAGATCGCCGTCGAGGCGAGGTCGGCTCCGCCACGGGTGAACATCGCCCCGTGCACGAGTGACACCACGTTGTCCGGCGTCACGCCCCCGTGCCGCAGGAGCACGTCCGCCCCGGCATCGACCGCCACCACGGCGTCGAACGTGCTCGGCTGCGAATCACAATCGAGCTGAATCAGGATGCGCTTCGGCACGACATGGCCTCTTCACGTGTAAGTGCAGACTGGCAGTCTGCACACGGTCAGTGACCGCAGATTACCAATCTACGGCCACGGGTTTGGATGCCAGTCCCCCTGTAGGTGCAGATTGGTAATCTGCACAACGCCACCGACCACAGATGACCGATCCGCGGCCGTAGGCCCGTTGCTCCGCAACGGGCTGCCCGTCACTCCGTGACGGGCCTACGAACACGGCCGCCGGGGCCGTCAGCGGCCCCGGCAGCCGTCTCAATTAGAAGCCCTTGAACGGATGGGCGGCCTTGTCCTTGCCGGCGAGCATCTCGTCGACCGTGGGCTTGCCCTTCATGGCGTTCGAGATCGCGTCCACGGTGGCCTTGTAGTTGTAGTCGTAGATCTTCTTGTCGTCGGCGGCCAGCCAGTGGATGAACACGCCGCACACGATCACGAGGTTCTCGGCGTCGCTCTTCGGGATCACGCCGGAGGCGACGCTGTCTGCAACGGCCTTGGCGACGGCGGCCTGGGCGGGGCCGAACATCTGCACGGCCTGCTTGGCACCCTTGATCGTGACCTTCGTGATCATGACCGTCGCCGGCTTCACGGCGAGATTCGGGGTGAGCACGGCCAGCAGGTTCGAGTGCCCCTCACTCTGTCGCGCCAGGGCGTTGGCAAACGCCACGCCGACCGGGCCGTCCTTGCTGCCGATCAAGAGATCGATGTGGGCAATCTCGTTCCCATCACCAGCCAGCGCTTCACCAATGAACATCGACATCGTGCGGCTCTCCGTAAGTATGGAATCCTGCCTCGAAAACGGGCCGGCAGGATACCATTTTCTCCCATGGCAACAAGCCGTCGGCCTGGCGGGCACGATCTGATCGCCGTCGGGGCGAGCGTGAGAGCGTTTGCCTGCTCGGCCGCGAGGGCCGGCTGGGAGGTGCATGCGATCGACCTGTTCGGCGATGTCGATCTGCAGGCGTTGGCGGCGACGACGACGGTCGTGACGGCGTGCGACGACCTCCGCTATCCCCAGAGCCTCGTCCTGGCGGCGGCGGGGCTGCCCGCGGCACCGTGGTGCTACACCGGCGCCCTCGAGAACCACCCCGACGTCATCGCGGCGATCGCGGCCCGGCGGCCGCTGCTCGGCGCCACGGCGGCCGCCGTGCAGGCCGTCCGCGATCATGCGCGGCTGGCGGAGGTGCTGCGAGCCGCGGGCTTCGACTTTCCCGACACGTTCACGACGCCCGGGCATCCGCCGCGCGACGGCACGTTCCTCGTCAAGCCCCGGGCATCGGCGGGGGGCCGGGGCATCGCGGTGTGGGATCGCTCGGCCGAAGACCGCGATCCGGATGCCTGTGTCTGGCAACGCCGCATTGCGGGCGAGTCATGGGCCGCGGCGTTCGTCGTATCTTGTGCCGGCGACGTTCGGCTCTGGGGCGCGAGCCGGCAGCTTGTCGGCTGCGACTGGTGCCATGCGAGGCCATTCGCCTACTGCGGCTCGATCGACATGCCGCCGACGCTGCTGACGCCGCACATCCGCGCCTCCCTCGAGCGGCTCGGCCGTACGATCGCCGCCGCGTTCGCTCCGCTCGGACTCGCCGGCCTGGTCGGCCTCGACCTGATCATCGACTCCTCTGGAGGGCTGCACGTGATCGAGGTCAATCCGCGGCCGACGGCCTCCATGGAACTCGTCGAGCGGGCGACCGGCGAATCGCTGGCCGCCGTCCATGTCGCGGCCTGCGGCGGAGAGCCGCCCCATCCTCCGGCCCGATGCCCGCAGGACGTGACGTGGGGCAAGGCCGTGCTGTTCGCGGCCGACGACGTCGTGGTCGATGCTGAACGCGCCGCCGGCCTGCAGCGGGCGTGCCTCCCGCGCACGGCCCACGAGGCGGCATGGCCCGTGCTGGCCGACATCCCCTGCACGGGCACGGTGATCCCGGCGGCCGCCCCTCTGCTCACCGTCTTCGCAGCGGCCGCCGGCCGGTCGGCGGTGCTCGACCGCCTTCGGATCCGCGCGGCGGCGATCGACGCAGTGGTGTCAGCCAGCGAGCCGCCGCGGCACTGACACGTCCTGCGACTCCGGCCAGAACTCCATCAGATAGGCGTCTTCGGTCGTGTCTTGATAGAAGTCCTTGAGCACGGACGTCGCGCGAAAGCCGGAGGCCCGAAAGAAGAGTTGCGCCGCCAGATTCGTCTCCCGCACCTCCAGCGCGATGCGGTTGCGGCGCTCCGGAGCCAGCTTGGCCGAGAGCTTTCGCAGCATGTGGGTGCCGATGCCGAGCCGGCGATGTGACCGCAGCACGGCAAAGTTGAGGACGTGCAGCCGCGAGCGATGGAGCTCGTAGATCATGAAGGCCACGACGGAGTCGGCATACTCGGCCACCATGCCGATGCAGTTCCGCTGCCGCAGGCATCGCGTGAAGTCCTCGTCCAACCAGGGAAACTCGAAGGCCTCCCGCTCGATCGTGAGCACTTCGGGCATGTCACGGCGAATCATCCACCGCACGTGGATGCCGGCCAGGGTGGGCGACGGGGCTGTCACGGTCCGTTCTCCAGCGGTCATTGAAATCTCGTGGTGGGTGCTCATGGGCGGCGAACCCTAGCAGCCGACCTCCCCCGCACCAAGTCGTCCTTCAAGCACGTCTGGCTCGCCGCACAACGAACAGGCAGGCGAGGGGGTCGGTGCAAGCTCGAGGAGCATTGGACCGAGTCTTCGAGGTCCCGCGACGAGTCTTGTACCGCCCCCGAGCCGGCACGCTCACGTCGAGTCCCGAACCGGCCTTGACCCCCTCCCGGCACAGACCTACCGTCCCCGCTCCCTCGACGCCGTCCGAACTGCGCATGCACCACCACGCCTCACCGCGAGCCTGCCTACTCGCCATTGCCGCCCTGACGGCCGTGGCCCTCGTCGGCTGTGCGGAGTCGGCGATCCGCAGTCAGAGTCCGGAGATCGAGGCGCTCGCCAAGCTCGAGGCAAGCACCCGGATGGTCGGCGACTATGCCGCCCCGTGGGGACTGAACGCCAAGCGGATCGAGCATGCGGCCCTGGTCACCGGCCTGGCCAACACCGGCAGTGACCCGCCTCCGGGCCCGCAGCGGCAGACTCTGCTGGGCGACATGCAATCCCGCGGCGTCATCGAGCCCAACAGGCTCCTCGCCTCCCCGTCGACGGGGCTCGTCTGGGTGCACGGCTACCTGCCGCCGGGCGTGCGCAAGGGCGACCGCTTCGACATCTACCTCGAGGTGCCGCCCGACAACGAGACGACGAGCCTCGAGGGGGGCTGGCTGATGGAGACGCGGCTCGCGGAGATGGCGGTGCTGGGCAACGCGATTCGTGACGGCCACGAACTCGGCCTGGCGACGGGCCCGGTGCTCGTCGATCCGGTGTCCGACGGCACCCGCGACTCGAAGTCGAAACTACGGGCCCGGGTGCCCGGTGGCGGCATTTCGCTCACCGACCGCGAGTTGGGGCTGGTGCTGTCCGCCGAGCACCGTTCGTTCGCCATGTCGAAGCGGCTGGGCGACTGGATCAACCGTCGGTTCCATGCCGTGATCAAGGGCTCGAAGCGTGGCGTGGCCACGCCACGCACCGATCGCTACATCGCCCTCGAAGTGCCTCCGGCCTATCGGCACAACCTGCCCCGCTACCTGCGGGTCGTGCAGAGTGTGGCCGTCATCGAACCGCCGGAAGGCCGGCATGCGCGGCTACAGCTGCTCGAACGGCAACTGGGCGACCCGGTGACGGCGCCCTCGGCGGCACTCCGCCTGGAGGCGATCGGCAAGGACGCCATTCCCACGCTCCGCGCAGCCCTCGACTCGAAGGATCCCGAGATCCGGTTCGCCGCCGCGGAGGCGCTCGCCTACCTCGGGGAGTCAGTCGCCGCGCCACAACTCGCCGAAGCGGCCCGCACGCTCCGCAGCGCCCGCCCCGCGGCCCTCGCGGCGCTCGGCGTGCTCGACGACGCCAACGGCATCGACGCCCTGCAGACGCTCCTGGCCAGCCCGAGCGCCGAGACCCGCTACGGCGCCTTTCGGGCCCTCTGGAAAATGGATCGCAACCTGCCGCTCATCCGCGGCGAGCGACTCGGTGACGCCTGCTCGATGCACGTGCTCGACGTGAAGGGTCCGCCGCTCGTCCACGTCACCCGCAGCTACCGGCCCGAGATCGTGTTCTTCGGGACCGATCATCCGGTGGCCGACGGCCTGCGGGCGGAGGCCGGCAGCACGATCGTCGTGGTCGTCGAGGGCCGCACGGCCCGCGTGAGCCGGTTTGCAGCCGGCGCGGAGGATCAGTCGGTGGAGGTCGATGCCACCGCCGACGCCATCGTGCGGGCCGTGATCGAGACCGGCGGCACCTATCCCGACGCGGTACAGTTCCTGCAGCAGGCCGGCGGCCGGCATGCCCTGTCGAGCCGCCTGGCGTTCGACGCCGTGCCCACCGATTTCGACGGCCGCCAGAGCATCCACGAGGAGGCGTCCCGACGAGCGCGCGACATTCCCGCGGACGCCGACGATTCGACCGCGTCCGCCCGCGGGGAACCGCTCGCGGACGAGGCCTCATGACCAGGCTCCAGGCCCTGGAACTCTTCGGCTTCAAGAGCTTCGCCGACCGCACGCGGTTCGAGTTCCCCGAAGGCATCACCGTCGTCGTCGGCCCGAACGGCTCGGGTAAGTCGAACGTCGTCGACGCGATCAAGTGGGTACTCGGCGAGCAGTCGGTTCGCAGTCTCCGCGGCAAGGAGATGACCGACGTCATCTTCGCCGGCTCGCAGTCCCGCAAGCCGCTCAATTACGCCGAAGTCTCGCTGATTTTCGACAACGCCGCCGGTGAGCTTCCGGTGCCGGCGGGCGAGGTGCAGATCACCCGACGCGTGCAGCGGAGCGGTGAGAGCGAGTACCTCATCAACGGCGAGACGTCGCGGCTCCGCGACATCCGCGAACTCTTCTCCGGCACTGGCGCCGCCACGGATGCCTACAGCGTGATCGAGCAGGGCCGGGTCGACGCCCTGCTCGTGGCCTCGGGTCGTGACCGCCGCGCCGTCTTCGAGGAGGCGGCCGGGATAACGAAGTTCCGCGCCCGCCGGGCCGAGGCGCTGCGCCGCCTCGAACGGGCCGAACTCAACCGCCAGCGGCTCGCCGACATCGTGGGCGAGGTGTCGAGCCGGCTGGAAACGGTGAAGCACCAGGCGGCTCGCGCCCGTCGCTGGCGGCAGATGACCGATCGGCTCAAGTCGCTGCGGCTGGCCGCCGCCACGCAGGACCTCGTGGCCGTCGACGCCGCGGTGGCGGCCGTGGACGAGGCCCTGGCCGCCGTGCGCGGCCACCTTGCCGATGCGGAGGCCACGGCCGTGACCGCGGCCGCCGAGGCGACCGAATGTGCGACGGCACTGGAAGCCGTCGCGCCTCGCCTGGCCGCCGCGCGAACCGTCGTCGCCGGCGACACGCAGCGGACAGCCACGGCGGAGGCCACGCTCGGCCTGCTCCGCGTACGACGTGCGGATGTCGAGCGGGAGGTCGGCGAGGCCGCCGGACTGCTCGACACGGCCCGCCGCGAGGAGCGGGCCGCAGCCGCGGCCGTCGCCACTGCGCATCAGACCATCGCCGAGATCGAGTCGTTGCTCGATTCCCTGACCACACGGCTTGCCGGCTGCGAGCGATCGGCCGCCGGCTCCCATCACGACGCCGATGCGAACCGCCAGCGACTCGGCGACGCCACCCGCACCGTGGACCAACGGCGACACGAGCACCTGCGACTGGAAGCGGCCTGTGGCTTCGCGGCGACCCGTGCCGCCGACGCACGGGCGGCGGCCGATGCGGCCCGTGACGCGGTCGCCGCGGCCCGTCTTCAGCATGCCCGACTCTCCGAATCGCTCTCGGCATGCGAGGGCAATCTGGGGTCGGTCGCCTCCCGCTCCGAGGCGGCTGGCCGACGGGTGGAGGAGCTCGAGGGAGCGGCGCGGGAGAACGCCGACGCGATTCAAGCCGCCTGGCGGGAACTCGCGGGCTGGCAGGCGAAACTCGAGGCCTGTCGGGAGCGGTGCGACGTGCTGCGCGAGCTCGTCGAGCGCCAGGAGGGCCTTTCGGATGCGGCCCGCCACCTGCTCGCCACCGAATCCGCCGCCGTGCCGGGGCTCTCCGGCTCGCTCGCCGACCTCGTCGTCGCGAGCATCGCCTGGGCGCCACTGGTCGATGCCGCGCTCGCCGCGCTCGGTCAGACGATCGCCCACAGCCTCGTGATCGACACCCTCGACGACGTCGTCCGCTGGCATGCCGACTGGGCGGCGACCGACACGGGCCGTGACGTGCTGGCCGCGGGGGGCCGAATCGGGTTTCTGGCGACGACGACACTCCGCGAGCCATCCGGCTTCGAGCCCGCCCCGCAGCCGGGCATCGTTGGACGGCTCGACCGTCTGCTCGCCGCCGATGCCGCCGGCTCGGGAGCGATCGTGGACGAGCGAACGGCGAGGATCCTGGAGCGGCTCCTGGGGCGGGTGTGGGTCGTCGAGCGGATCGATCACGCCCTGCCGCTGCTCCAGGCGGCGGCCCCGGGCACGGTGTTCGTCTCCCAGTCCGGCGAGTGCCTCTCCGCGGATGGCTGCTTCGAGGTCGGCACTCCGTCCGCGGCATCGGGCCTCGTGGCCCGCCGCAGTGAGCTGCGGGCCGCCGAGCACCGGCGCGACGAATTGTCGCGGACGGTGGCGGATCGTCAGGCCATGATCGCCGGCCTGCAGGCGGCCGCCGCCGAATTGCAGCAGGAGGTTCGCCAGGCCCAGGCTCGGCGACAGGACGCCGTTCACGAGGCCGCCGCGTCACGGGCCCAACTCGATCGGGTGAACCGTGACCGCGACGCCGCAGCGACGCTCATCGCCACGGCCGAACGCGATCTGCGTGCCGCGGACGAGCGAGCCATCGCGGCGACCACCGAACTGGAGGCCGCCCGGGCAGCCGCGGCCGCGGCCGAGCCCGCGATCGCCGCCGCGGTCGCAGATGCCCGCGCCGCACAGGAAGCGGTCGATTCCCTCGAACGCACCCGCGGCGAACTCCTCGAGGAAATCCAGCGACTCCGTGTCGAGCGGGCGACGGCCACCGAGAAGCTCGCCCGGAGCCGTGATGCCGCGGAGGCGACGGCCTCCGCCCACGCCTCCCAGGTCGCCGATGTCGCCGCAGCCGGCGACCGCTGCCGCACCGCGGACGCCCGGCTTGAAGCCTATGAACTCGACCTGCTGGCAGCGGGTTCGGCCCATGCCGAGGCCGTGGCGTCGCTCGAACGATCAGCTGCGCTGCTCATGGAGGCGGAGGCCGCCGCAGACTCCTTGGACTGCCGGCGTCGCGCGAGCAGCGAGGCCGTCGAGCACGCGCGGGCCGCACAGTCCCGTCTGGCGGAGGCCGTCCACACGCATGAGCTGGAAGCCGGCGAGGCCCGCCACCGCCGGGCTCGCATCGTGGAGCGGATTCGTGACGAGTACGACATCGACCTCCAGTCGGGACTGCCGGCGGCATCGGAGGGGGAGCCCGTCGAGATTCCGGCCGACCGGGCGGAGCATGACCGTGAGATCGAGGACCTGCGGCGGAAGCTCGCGTCGATGACGACCGTGAACCTCGAGGCACTCCAGGAAGCCGAGGAATTGACGACCCGCCTGGCCACGCTTGAAGCCCAGCTCGCCGACGTGGCGGGGGCCAAGGAATCGATCGAGCAGCTGATCACGCGAATCGACGACGAGAGCCGTCGGCTGCTCGGCGACACGATCGAAACGGTCCGCGGCCACTTCCGCGACCTCTTCGAGCGGCTCTTCGGCGGCGGTCAGGCCGACATCGTGCTCGAGGAGGGCGTCGATCTCCTGGAGACTGCGGTCGAGATCGTGGCCCGCCCGCCCGGCAAGGAGCCCCGCAACATCTCGCTGCTCTCGGGCGGCGAGAAGACGATGACCTGCGTCGCCCTCCTCCTGGCCATTTTCCACTCCCGCCCGAGCCCGTTCTGCGTGCTCGACGAGGTCGACGCGGCGCTCGACGAGGCCAACGTCGACCGCTACGTCGGCGTGCTCCGCGACTTCCTCTCGACCACGCAGTTCATCGTCGTCACGCACTCCAAGAAGACGATGGCCGCGGCCACGACGCTCTACGGCGTGACGATGGAGGAGTCGGGCGTCTCGAAGCGGGTCTCGGTGCGATTCGAGTCCACCGCAGCCGCCACCCGCCCCGCCACGAAGGCGGCCTGAAGCCGGCCTTTTCCGGGCATTCGGCAGCATCGCGTCGCGTGGACGATGCGGTGCCACCCCTCCCTTCCGAAAGAACGACTCAAGTCGCACGACAGGTTTTTTCGATCTACCCACCTGGACGGTGATGCCGCGAACGTGTCCGGGGCCAACCTGGACGAAGCGGGGCATCGAGCAGGGGGGGAATCCTGCGAGCCGCTGCCTCTGCCCGAGGGCACCCATGCGTGGGTGCCGGCGGGTGGATGCCGCTCTCTCACGCCCCCGCCGCGCTCAGCCGGCCATCGTGGGGCACGACGACGCGGTCGTCCCTGTGATCGTGATCGAACCGCGTCGGGGGGGCTTCGTTCCACCGTGTTCGGTGCGGACTGGCCAAAACGTTTCCGGACACAAAAGATCCATAGGGAGTCTTGTGATGAAGGTTTTCACGACAGGCCAGGTCGCCAAAATCTGTAAAGTCGCGCCACGGACGGTGAGCAAGTGGTTCGACTCGGGCCGGCTCAAGGGCTACCGGATCCCCGGCAGCCAAGACCGGCGTATCCCGCGGGAGTACCTGATCAAGTTCCTCAAGGAACACGGCATGCCGCTGGGCGACCTCGAGGACGAGGCGATGGCCAAGGTGCTGCTGGTCGGTCAGGACCAGGTTCTGATCGAGAACCTCAAGAAGCAGCTGCCGATCGAGCGGTCGTTCAAGATCCAGGTGGCCGCCAGCGGCTTCGAGGCGGGCATCCAGGCCGAGAGTTTCCACCCCGACTGCATCGTGGTGGACTACTCGATCGGTCGGATCGACGCCCAGCAGATCTGTCAGAACCTCCGCCGCAACGCGGAGTATGCCGACACGATCGTGATCGCCCTGCTGCCGGACGACGGCTCGCAGATCACGATCGATCGGGCCCACGTCAACGAAAGCTTCAAGAAGCCCTTCGACGCGGCCCTGCTCGCCGAGCGGCTCCGCACCCTGATCGGTGCGAAGAAGGAGCTCGTGTAGTCAGTCGCTGACCCCGACCGGAAACCAGCCACGGGCCGGCCCGCCTCGCGCGTGCCGGCCCGTGATGCGTTCACGGAGAGACTCGCACATGGTAGGCGAGGGGGTCGGTGCAAGCTCGAGGGGCATTTGGACCGAGTCTTCGAGGTCCCGCGACGAGACTTGTACCGCCCCCGAGCCGGGCCATCCCGGGTTGATGCATTATCATAAGCTTCATGACAACCTCTCCGCACGGCATCCGGATGATCGACGTGGGCGGCAAGCCGGTCACGCTTCGCACGGCGCGGGCCTCGGCGCGGCTGGCGGCCCGGCGTGAGACGATCCGCCGCATCAAGGCCGGCGAGCTCGAAAAGGGCGACGCCGTCGCGACGGCCCGGGTGGCCGCGATCATGGCCGCCAAGCGGACGAGCGACATCGTGCCGCTCTGCCATCCCCTTCCGCTTGACAACGTCGAGGTCTCGATCGGCTTTGCAGCCGATGCGGTGCTCGTGGAGGTCGTCGTGCGGGCCACCGCGAGGACGGGCGTGGAGATGGAGGCGCTCGTCGCCGCCAGTGCCGCGGCGCTCACGATCTACGACATGTGCAAGTCGATCGACCAGGGCATGACCGTCGAGGCCGTCCGCCTCGAGGAGAAGACCGGCGGCACCCGCGGCGACTATCGTCGCGAGTGATCGTCAGCCTTCGAGGCGATTCGATTCCGCGAGGATCGGCTCGAGTTCGTCGACGAAATCGCGAACGTCCTTGAACTCGCGGTAGACGCTTGCGAACCGCACGAAGGCCACCTGGTCGAGCGTTCGCAGGAGCTCCATCAGCCGCTCGCCGATCACACGGCTGGGCACGTCGGCGTCGTAGGTGCCGTAGAGCTCCCCCTCGAGCGCCGTCACGACGCCCTCGATGTCGTCCTCGGTGACCGGCCGCTTCCAGCAGGCCTTCGCGAGCCCCCGCTTGATCTTGTCGCGGTCGAACGGCTCCCGGACGCCCCCCTTCTTCGACACCACGAGAAGCTGCCGCTCCACCCGCTCGTAGGTCGTGAACCGGCGACGGCACGCGAGGCATTCACGCCGCCGCCGAATCGTGGCACCGTCGTCCCCGGCACGGGAATCGGTCACACGGTCGTTGTCGGCACGGCAAAAAGGGCAACGCATGGAATGCAGCCTACGAGGCCGCACTCAAAACCGACAAGTCGGCGTGCCGGATCGCTACGACGCCTCCCGAACATCGAGGTCAATCCCTTGAACCACGACAGGAGAGGCGAAGGGCGTCGGCGGAAGCTCGAGGAGCATTTGGACCGAGTCTTCGAGGTCCTGCGACGAGACTTCTGCCGCCCCCGAGCCGGCGACACCCCCCACGGGCACGAACTACGCTTCAGCGCCATCGTCATCCGATTCGTCGGGCGCCGCCTGGAGTTCGGCCTCCTTCGTCGCCCGGGCCAGCTTCCAGTCACGACGCTGGCGGGAGCTCGGGATCTTCATCGCCTTGCGATACTTCGTCACGGTCCGCCGGGCGAGCGTGATGCCCTGCTTGGCCAGCTCGTCCACGAGGTCGTCGTCGCTGTAAGGCCTGTCCTTCGGCTCGGCATCGACGATCTCCTGCAGCTTGAGCCGCACGGCATCCCAGGCCACCTCCTCGCCGTCGGCGCTCACTGTGCCCCCCACGAAGAACCGCCGCAGCGGGTAGAGGCCGCGGGGAGTCTGGAGCCATTTGTCATCGACGGCCCGACTCACGGTGGTGACATGCATGCCGATGCGGTCCGCGATCTGCTGCATCTTCAACGGCTCGATCGCCTCGGGCCCCTCGGTGAGAAACCGCGTCTGATGATCGACGATTGCCTGGGCGGTCTTCAGCAGCGTGCTCCGCCGCTGCTCGATCGCCTCGATCAGCCACTGGGCGGCGTTGACCTTCCGCTTGATGTACTCACGAGTGGCCGGCTCCGTGTCGGGAGACAGGAGCATGTGCCTGTAGATGGGACTGATCCGCAGGCTCGGCAGATCGATCTCTTCGAGCCGCACCTTCCACGCACCGTCGGGGGCCTGATCGACGAACACATCGGGCTTGACGGAGGGCACGATCGGCGCGGTGAACACGGCACCGGGCTTCGGCTGGAGGCCGTGCAGTTCCTCCCGCAGCCGCTCGATCTCCTCGAACGAGAAACCGGTTCGCCGTTCGATGAGCGGCAGCCGATTGGCGGCGAGATCCTCCAGGTGATCGCTCACGAGCCGCCGCAGCCGGCCGGCATGCGGTGACGAGGTGGGAATCTGCAGCAGCAGGCACTCCCGCAGGTCTCGGGCGCCGACGCCGGTCGGATCCATGCTCTGCACGATCCGCAGGGCCGCCTCCAGGTGGGCACGCTGTGCCGGCTGGCCCTCGGGGGCGTCCGGATCGACCAACTCATCCAGCGGCAACTGGAGATAGCCGTTGGCGTCGAGGTTGTAGATGATCTTGTCGGCGGCCTGCCGCATGGCCGGGTCGAGATCGTAGTTCGAGAGTTGCTCGTGCAGGTGGTCGGAGAGCGTCTCGGGCCGTTCGACCATGTTGGCCATCACGTCGAGATAGCGGTCGCCCGCCTGCTCGATCTGCCCGGCCGACGGCCGGCTTCGATCGTCATCGCTGTCGGGATACTCCGCCGACCAGTCGTACGACCGCTCGAAGTCGGCCTGATTCGCATGCTCCTGATCGACGATGAGCGGCCGCTCGTCGACGGGTCGCTCGGGCACGGCCGGCTCCGTCTCCGCGCCCACCGGGGCCGGTTCGCCGGGCCCGGCCTCCTGCCCCGCCTCGTCCACCTCCAGCGTCTCGTTGTTCTGGATTTCCTGCTCGATCCGCTCCTCGAGCGCCATCACCGGCAGCTGCAGGATCTCCATCGACTGGATCATGCGCGGCGCAAGCACCTGCTTTTGCGCCATCCGCATTTCCTGTCCGAACGACATCCGCATCGGAACGATCCCTGCAAAAATCGGGCCGACTCACCGCGGCCCCTTCACGACCGTAAGGATACCGCCTTTTGTCCGAAACCGCCGGGGGCCGTATTACGGGAGCCGTTGGCGGGTGGCGATGGCGTCGGCGAGCATGTCGCGGTTGGCCTGTTCGAGCGATGCGCCCACCGTGAGGCCGCGGGCGAGCCGGGTGAGCTCGACGGGTAGGCCGGCGAGCCGCTGGGCGACGACGAGGGCCGTGGCATCCCCCTCCACGTTGGGCGTGGTTCCCATGATCACCTCGCGAATGTCACCCTGCTTGACCCGCGCCAGGAGCGGATCGAGCGTGAGCGACTCGGGACCTTTGCCCTCCAGCGGTGCCACCTTGCCCTGCAGCACGTGATAGACGCCACGGTAGTTTCCCGCCTGCTCGATCGCGAGCAGATCGCGAACCTGCTCCACGACGCAGAGGAGGGAGCGGTCGCGCCGCGGGTCGCGACAGATGTCGCAGAGATCGGCTTCGGCGAGGTTGAAGCACACCTTGCAGGGTCGAAGGTTCTCCTTGACGGCACGGATCGCGTCGGCGAAGGCGAGGGCCTCGGCCGGCGGCATCCGCAGCACGTGGTGGGCGAGCCGCTCGGCGGTCTTGCGGCCGATGCCGGGCAACCCGGCGAAGGAATCCACGAGCCGGCCGATCGCGTTGCGAGCGTTGGCCATCAGTCGTCCTCTCCGGTGGTCGATGCAAACCCGTCGTCGGCGGTGACCGACGGCTCGACGGCCACGCCGCCACCGCTGGCGTCCACGGGCTCGGCATCGAGGCGGCGGCGAGGCGGCTCGACCCGCCGGATCGCCGCGTCGAAGACAGTGCGCACCTTCGCCACGAGCGGATGCTCCGAGGCCTCGCGAACGAGCGCGGCCTGAGACACGGCGGGCGTGCCGCGCGGCGGCGACTCCGCCGGGCGGCCAGGCTGACCCGGCTCCGCCGCAGGTTCGTCGCGCGGGGCCGCGACGGTCACCAGCCGAAACACCGCCACCCGGCCGGCCATCTCGGCGAGGGCGCGGCCGATGCCGGACGCCATCTCCGGCCGCGACAAAAACGCCGTCGCCGCCGCGGCCGTGGCGGGCATCTGCACCTCGAGCGTCTCGTCCTTCCAGGTCGCAGCCACCGCCATCGCCGCGAAGTCGTGGGCCAGCCCCCCCACCTGCTCGCTGGCCGCCAACCAGGCCGTCAGCGGATCGGCCGGGAGAGATGGCACCGCGGGCGGCTCGCCGGCGCCGACAACGTGGGCTGCCACCGGCTCGGGTGTCGGCGAGCCAGGTGGCTCCGGCGGGTCAGCCGCCGGAGAGGGCTCTGACCGCCGAGGCGGCTCCGGCGGTTGCGGCCCCGCCGGCCGCACGGCAGCCGGCTCACCCGCGCGCGGCGTCAGGTCGGGAGTTTTTTTTTCGCGCGGGGGCGCGGCGGCGCCGCCGGCCCGCTCGACGGCATCGACGGCCGCAGCCAGCGAATCGAGATCCTCGAGCGTGGCCAGCCGGATGATCGCCATCTCGGCGAGCACGACCGCATGGCTGCTCGTCGCCATTCGGGAGAGCGTCTGATCGAGAATCTGCAGCATGGCCAGCACCGTCGCCGTGCCCAGCTGCCGGCCCGCGGCGGCCAGATCGACGCCCAACCCTCCCTGCGGCGTCATCAACTCCGGGCCGCAGCCGACGCTGGCCAGCAGGCCGTCGCGGAGCGCCGCCACGAGTTGGTCGAGCACGCCGCCCGGGTCCGCGCCGCCGTGCAACGCCGCGTCGAGCGCGGCCAGTGCCGCCGGCGGATCGCGGGCCACGATCGCCGTCACGATCGCCCCCACCCGCTCTTCGCGGCCGGTGCCGATGAGTGCATGCACATCGTCGATCCCGATCGGCCCCGCCGCGCCGCCGAGCAACTGCTCGAGGAGCGACTGGCTGTCACGCATGCTGCCGGCAGCCCGTCGGGCGATCAGCGACAGCGCCTCGGCCGACACGTCGATGCCTTCGGCTTCGACGATCTGGGCCAGCCGGCGGGCGATCGCCGCCGGCGCCACCGTGGTGAAGTCGAACCGCTGGCATCGCGACAGGATCGTGATCGGCAGCTTGTCGGGCTCGGTGGTGCAGAGCACGAACTTCACGTGCGCCGGCGGCTCCTCCAGCGTCTTCAGCAGCGCGTTGAACGCCTCCCGCGTGAGCATGTGGACTTCGTCGATGATGTAGACCTTGAACCGGCCACGGGCCGGCCGCACGGCCACGTTCTGCCGCAGCTGGCGGATCTCGTCGACGCCGCGGTTGCTGGCCGCGTCGATCTCCACCACGTCCACGTCCTGCCCCGCGGAGATCGCCCGGCAGGCGTCGCAGGCGTTGCATGGTTCCGCCGCCGGCCCCGCCTCGCACTGGAGCGCCTTGGCGAAGATCCGGGCCGCGCTCGTCTTGCCCACGCCCCGGGCGCCCGTCAGCAGATAGGCATGGCCGATCCGGCCCGACTCGATCGCCCCGGAGAAGCCGCGGGCGACGTGCTCCTGCCCCACCAGCTCATCGAACCGCTGCGGCCGATACCGCCGGGCGACGACCTGATAGGCGGGCGTTTCCATACAACACGATCCGGTTCTTCCAAGCCCCTGGCGGAAGCCTGGGGACTCCGCAACATGCCGCCTCCGGGTGCCGCGGATGTGGCCGGACGCCGATGAGAGGCCCACCGCACAAAGAGACGACTGCTTATGGCTGCTGCGGTTAGGCCCTGACCAGGTTCACAGATCCCCATCGCAGGGGCCTCTCATCGGCGTCCGCACCGATGGTGTTTTGTACGCCTGACGCGGCGGGCGGTCAAAAGGTCGTGGAAAGCCTGCTACATTTCGGCCCATGGCGTCTCCCATGATGCAGCAGTTCGACGCGGCGAAGGCCCGGTGCCCGGGGGCGCTCGTGCTCTTCCGGATGGGGGATTTCTACGAGCTCTTCGGTGACGATGCCCGCGAGGCGGCCACCCTGCTCGACCTCACGCTCACCAGCCGCGACAAGGGACCCGACGCCCTGCCGATGGCGGGCTTTCCGCACCACCAGCTCGACGTGCAGCTGGTGAAGCTCGTGACCGCCGGCCGCCGCGTGGCGATCTGCGAGCAGATCGACGATCCCAAGACGACGAAAGGCCTGCTCCGCCGCGAGGTCACGCGGATTGTCACGCCAGGCATCGCCGCCGATGAATCACTGCTCGACCCATCGCGGAGCAACTGGCTCGTGGCGGCGGCCCCCGTCATCTCCCGCGGCTCCGACGAGGTCGAGGTCGGTCTCGCCTGGATCGACGTGGCCGCCGGACGGTTCGAGGCGGCGGTCGTGCCCCGCGACGACGTGGCCGATCACCTGCAGCGGCTAGAGCCGGCCGAATGCCTCTGTTCCGAGAAGCATCGCGAGCTCGTCGGTGATCTGATCCGCGGTTCGGGCCGCAGCTGCGCCGTCACCGTCCGGCCCGACTGGTGGTTCGACGAGACGCCGGCCGCGGACGCGCTCGGCCGTGCCCTCGGCGGCCGCCGCGTCGAAGGGCTCGGGTTCGAGATGCCGGCTGACCGCCCTGCCCTTGCCGCAGCCGGTGCCGTCATCAGCTACCTCGAGGAGAACGAGCCGACGGCCGTGGGCCGAATCGTGTCTCTCGCCGCATGGCGGCCCGGCCATCGACTGGAGATCGACGAGGCCTCCCGTCGCAGCCTCGAGCTCGTGCGGAGCACGGCCACGGGCCGCCGTGAGGGCTCTCTCGCCGGCGTCCTCGACCGTACGAAGACCCCGCTCGGCGCACGACGGCTCGGCGAATGGCTGACCACGCCGCTCGTCGAGAAGGCCGCGATCGACGCGCGGCTCGACGCGGTGGCCGCGCTCGTGGCAAACACGGGCCTGGCCGCACGGCTGGCCGAGAAGCTGACGGGCGTAGGCGACCTCGAACGGCTCACGGGCCGCGTCATCGCCGGCCGCGCCGGCCCGCGCGACCTCGAGCGGATCGGCCAGGCGACGGCCGTGCTCCCCGAAGTGATCTCGCTCCTCGCGGCCGCAACGGGCCTGCTCGCGACGCTTGCCGCGGGCATCGATCCGCTCGACGGCGTGTCGGAGCGGATCAACGCCCAGCTCCGAGAGGGCTGCCCGATGTTCGGCCGCGACGGCGGCTTCATCCGGTCGGGCTACGACCCGCAACTCGACGATCTCGTCGAACTGGCCAGCGGCGGCAAGGCCTGGATCACCCGCTACCAGGCCGAGCAGATCGAGCGCACCGGCATCGCCTCGCTCAAAGTGGGCTACAACCGCGTGTTCGGCTTCTTCCTGGAAGTCAGTCGGGCCCATGCCGAGAAGGTGCCGGCCGACTACGTCCGCAAGCAGACGGTGAAGAACGCCGAGCGCTACACCACGGCCGAGCTCGACGAGCGGCAGCGGCAGGTGCTCGGAGCCGAAGACGAGGCGCTCCGCCGCGAGCTCGTGCTGCTCGACGAGTTGCGGGCCTTCGTGGCGGAGCATCGTGGGCAGCTCGACCGGGCGGCGGACGTCATCGCCTCGCTCGACGTGCTCGTGGCGCTGGCCGAGGTAGCCCGCTCGCGCGGCTGGGTCCGCCCCGAAATCACCAGTGACGGCCGGCTCCTCGTGGAGGGGGGCCGCCATCCGGTACTGGAGCAGATGCTGCCTGCAGGCACGCTCGTGCCCAACGATCTCGCACTCGAGGCCCGGCTTCCCGGGGCTGCCGGCTCCGCCGCCGCGATCCTGCTCGTCACGGGCCCCAACATGGGCGGCAAGAGCACGTTCATCCGTCAGGCCGCGCTGATGGCCGTGCTCGCCCAGGCGGGCAGCTTCGTGCCGGCGCGCAGGGCGACGATCGGCATCGTGGATCGGCTCTTCGCCCGGATCGGCGCCGGCGACGATCTCGCCCGCGGGGCGAGCACGTTCCTCGTGGAGATGGAGCAGACGGCGCGGATTCTGAATCGCGCGACGCCGCGGAGCCTCGTGATCCTCGACGAGGTGGGCCGGGGCACGAGCACCTTCGACGGCCTCGCCATCGCCCAGTCGGTGGTCGAACACCTCCAGGCGCAGGTCGGCTGCCGCACGCTCTTCGCCACGCACTATCTCCAGCTCGCGGCCCTGGAGCGGCTGCCTGGCGTGGGCAACGTGCAGGTGCTCGTGCAGCAGCACAAGGAGTCGCTCGTGTTCCTCCACCAGGTGGCCCCGGGGGCCGCAGACAAGAGCTGGGGCGTGCACGTGGCCCGACTGGCCGGCATCCCTGCCGCGGTGATCGACCGGGCCCGCGACCTGCTCATCGGCTTCGAGACGGAGGCGTCAGCCGCGCCGAAGACCCGCCGCAAAGCAGCCCCCGCCGACCAACTCTCGCTGTTCGAGTGACCAGGAGAGAAGCAGTGCGATAGCCGGGCTCGACTCGCCCAAGTCTTTCCGCATTGATCGAGAGGCTTCGGGCTCCCGATGCCCTGAGAGCCGGCGTTGCTGACCAGCGTAGGCAGGATGCCGAAGCGCAGTCAGCATCGAGCGAGCGGAGGGCATGGATGCCCGTAGCAAGCGTCCGGCGACGGGGCACGGGAGCCCGAAGCCGGCGCGGACCAGTTGAGGCAACAAGCCCGCCGCCTCACCCGCACTGGTTCATCTTGTCGCGGGGTGTGCCGGCGGCCACGAGTTCGGGCCGCGGTGTCGCGATCTGAACCCGGCCGTCGTCGGGGGCGAGCGTCACGGCGATGCTCTTATAGGCCGGCGTTCGCGAGAGCGGATCGGCCGCCTTCGGCACGAGCACGTTGCTCTCGGGGTAATACATCGCCACGCAACCCGGCCGGATCTGGTCGAAGGCCGACACGATCTGGCCACGCATCTCCCCGGCGCTACTCGTGATCCGGCACTTCCCGCCCGCGGTGAGTCCGAACCTCGTGATATCGTCGGGGTGCATCATCACGATGTCTCGCCGTGTCTGATTGCGGTAGAGATCCTCCTCCTCGTAGACGACGGTGTTGAACTGCCCCTCGCTGCGGATCGTCATCAGTTGCACGCCCTCCGGCGGCTCCGGCAGATCGTGCACGAAGAGATGGGCGAGGCCGTCGGGCGTGGGGAACGACGGCGAGTCGATCGCGCGGCCGGGAATCGAAAACTCCTTCTTCGTCGTGTCGATCTCCGCGATCTGCTCCATGCCCGGCACGATCGCCGCGATCGCCGTGCGGATCGTGCTCGTATGGGCCATGTCCCGCCAGTTCACGGGCCCAGCCTCGCCGAGCACGCGGCGGGCGATGTCGGCGATGATCTCGACCTCGGCCCGCGGCCCCACGTGCCGCGGCGGGCCGCCGTCGGAGAGCCGGATGTAGCTGAACATGCTCTCCTGCGTGGAGGGTTCCGGCTCCTCGTCGCGGGCGAGCACGGGCAGGATGATTGTGGCCTCGCTGCCTGTTCCCCAGGCGTGGCCGGTGTTCAACGACGTGTTCATGTAGACGACGGTGTCGATCTTCTCCATGGCCCGCTTCGCATAGGTCGCGTCGGGACTCGCACCGTAGAGATTGCCGCCGAGGCAGAAGGCGAACCGCATCTCCCCCTCGTCGGCAGCATCGAGGCATTCGAGCGTGTCGTAGCCCTTCGTCGTCGGCAGCCTCACGTCGTAATGGCTCTCGAGCCGCTCGAAGATCGCCTTCTTGAGCGTCGGCGTGACACCCACGGTGCCCATGCCCTGGATGTTGGAGTGGCCGCGGATCGGCTGCAGGCCGGCGCCCGGCCGCCCCACCATCCGCCGCATGAGCGCCAGTTGCGCGATTGCCTGCACCGTGGCCGCGCCGTGCAGGTGGTGCGTCACGCCCATCGTCCAGGCAAAGACGGCCCGCTTGCTCTCGGCGTATTGGGCAGCCATGCCGTCGATCTCGCGCTTCGACACGCCCGACTTGCGCACGATGTCGTCCCAGGAGAGGGCGTCGAGCTGCCTGGCAAGTTCAGCCCAGCCGACGCAGTGACGGCCCAGAAACTCCTCGTCCACGATCAGCTCGCCGGCGGCGTTCCGTGGCGTGGCCGCATGCAACTCCCGCAGCCGCTTCATGATCCCGTAGATCATCGCCAGGTCGCCCCCCACGTAGGGCTGCACGTAGGTGCTGGCGATCTCGGCGCCGAAGAGGAGGGCCCAGGCGTCGCTCGGCACGGAGAAGTTCACCATCCCCGTCTCGACGATCGGATTGACCACGATCACCTTGCCGCCGCTGCGGCGCACCATCATCAGCGTCCGCATCATGCGGGGATGGTTGCTGGCCGGGTTGCCGCCGATCAGGAACACGCAGTCGGCATGCTCCATGTCGTCGAGCTTCACGGTGCCGGCGCCGGTGCCGATCACGCTGGCGAGCCCTACGCCGCTGGCCTGATGGCAGTAGTAGCTACAGTTGTTGACGTGGTTCGTGCCGTAGAGTCGGGCGAAGAGCTGGAGCAGGAAGCCCGCCTCGTTGCTCGACCGGCCGCTGAAATAGAAGAATGATTCCTCGGGCCGCGTCGCCTTGATCTTCGCCGCGATCCGCTCCATGGCCTCGCCCCATTCGATCGGCCGGTAGTGCTGCGAGCCCTTCTCGAGGATCACCGGCTGCACGAGCCGGCCAGAGTGCTCCATCTGGTAGGGCGTGAAGGCCCGCAGTTGCGGCACTGAATAGGTTTCGAAGAACGTCGGCTTCACGGCCCCCTGCATGTCGGCGACCATCGCCTGGAACGACTTCTTGCAGACCTCGGGAAAGTGCCCCGCCTCGTTCACCATGCCGCCGGCCTGCCCCCCCATGCCGACCGCACACGTCTTGCAGGCGTTCTTGGAACGCATGGCCTTCCAGAATGCCCACAGGCCGCCCGCCTGGCGGGACTTCTTGAGCGTGTACATCACCGCGCGGAAGCCGCCGCCGGTCGTCACCTTGCCGAAAAACCGTCCCATCGCATTGCTCCAGTCGCGTGACGCCAGGTGTGATCGCTGGCCTGAACCGCGGCCGCGAGCCGAAAATTTGCCTTTCAAATCGTACCTGCGATAGGCTGACCTGCTCAAGTTGATCCCGCCGGCGCGTCCTTCAGCGCCGACATTCCCTCCCTGACGGTTCTTCCAGGAGTTCAAACGATGCGTGCAGCATGTGTGATGGCGGTGGCCTTGGCGTTCGGCGTGACGGTCGTCGCGCCGGCCGAGGTGACGAGCGGCCCCGCGGTGGGCGACATGGTGGGTGCATTCACGGTCACGAAGGTGACGGGCAACCCCGACGACGGCGTGGCCGACGGCCGCACCCTCTGCTACCGCTGCAAGATGGGGCAGCGGCCGGTGGTGATGATCTTCGCCCGCTCGGCCGACGAGAAGCTGGCCAAGCTCTGCAAGGAGCTCGACGAGGAGTTCGAAGAGCATGCCGACGACAAGCTCACCGGCTTCGTCAACATGATCGGCGGCGACGCCGAGAGCCTGAAGAAGGCTTCCGCCGACTTCGTGGCGAAGCACGGCATCAAGCGGCTCGCCTTCGTGGTGCCGGAAGACACGCAGCACGGGCCGCCGGACTTCAAGATCGCCCCCGACGCCGACCTCACGGTCGTCTGCTACAAGGAGGGCACCGTGAAGGCCAATCATGCCTTCGCGAAGGGCGGCCTCTCCGACGAGAAGATCGACGCCGTCGTCGAGGCATCCTGCTCGCTCGTCGACTGAGCTGGATCGACGGAAATTGCTTCAGGCTGGCGGCCCGGGGGTATGCTCCGGGCCGCCTTCTTGTTCTGCGGCCTGCCGCCAGGATGGCCCCATGTTCGATCTCCTCCGGCGTATTCCCGATCGTCTCTGGCGGCTGGTGATCACGCCCTATCGGCCCGACCCCGCCGTCCGGGCGTTCATGGAGCGGGCGCAGACGCAGAACGACGACCACGCCTCCGCCACCGTCGCGGTGCTCACGCCGGCGGAGAGCCGCGCGGTGTTCGGTGTTGACGTGGCCCGGCGGGGGATCCAGCCGGTGTTCCTCCGGATCGCCAACCGGTCGGCCGAGAGCCTCCGCGTGCAGATGGTGAACATCGACCCGAAATACTTCACGCCGCTGGAGGCGGCGGGCGTGAATCACTTCTCGATCGCGCGGCGGCTGTCGGCATTCGGCGTGATGGGTTGGCTGTTCGTGCCTTTGCTCGCGCTCGTGCCGCTGAAGCTCGTGACGGCCTGGCTCGCGAACGGCCGCATGGACGATTTTTTCCGCGGCCGGGGATTTCGGCTCGGGCCGATTGCGCCCGGGTCCACCGCCGAGGGCTTCGTGTTCACCACGCTCGACCTCGGCACGAAAGTCGTACGGGTCCGGCTTACGCGAGTGGGCGGAATCGCCCAGTCGCTTGCCGGCACCGCGCCGCAGCCGACCGATCCACAGCGGGCCCATGCCCACACGCAGGCGGTGAGCGACTTCACGTTCACGGTTCCCGTTCCGGGGATCGCGGTCGACTATCACGGCCGCGAGGCTTCACGGCTCCGGGAATCGGCGGCCGCCGAGCCCTGCACGATTGACCAACTCGTGACGAAGCTCGAGTCGCTCCCGGCCGCGACGACCAACGCGGCTGGCACACGTTCTGGTGACCCAGTCAACCTCGTGGTGATCGGCGACTTTGAGGCCCTGCTCGCCGCCTTCGCCGCCCGCTGGGACGAGAGCGAGACGATCTCGCTGGCCACCTGCTGGAAGACGGTGCGGGCGTTCCTGCTCGGCTCGAGCTACCGCTACTCGCCGGTCAGCCCGCTCCATCTCTTCGGTCGCAACCAAGACATCGCCCTCCAGCGGACGCGACACTCGATCAACGAGCGGCTGCACCTCCGGCTCTGGCTCACGCCGCTCGCATTCACCGGCAAGCCGGTCTGGGTCGGTCAGGTGAGCCGCGACATCGGCGTGCGGTTCACCACGCACGCCTGGAACCTCACGACCCACCGGATCGACCCCGACGTGGACGAGTCCCGCGACTACGTGATCGAGGACCTGATGCTCAGCGGCCGCGCGGCGGCGGCCGGCTACGTTGCGGGCGTCGGCGGTTCCACCCGCGACCAGCCGCACCGCAACCTGACCGGTGATCCCTACTTCACCGACGGCAAACGGGCCGTGATCCTGCTCTCGGCCAGCCGCACCGGTTCATGACCGCCGCGGTATGATACGCGGATCATGTTTGCACTCGATCACCTGGCCGACGTTCTGATGCGCGAACTGCGGGCCGCGTTCCCCGACCAATGCCTGCTCGGAGCCTGGCTGTACGGCAGCCGAGCCCGAGGGGAGGAGCGGTCGGACAGCGACATCGATATCGCGGTGCTCTGCGACTTCCCACTCGACCCCGTCGCACTCTTCGACGCCAGCAGCCGGCCGGCAGCCCTGCTAGGTACAGCCGTTGACGTCGTCGATCTCCGCCGGGCCGGCGGCCTATTGAGAGTCGAAGCCACCCATCGGGGCCGTGCGTTTCTTCCGCCGACCCACGGAGCGGAATTGTTCACGACTCACGCCTTGGCCGATCATGCCGCCTTCGCACCGAACCGTCGGGCGGCGACCGCGGCCATGCAGGAGAAATTCCGTGCCCGATGACGTCATCGTGCAGAAGCTTGCGATTATCGACCGCTGCCTGCGGGCCATTCGCGACTACATCGCGGGCGACCTGAACCGGCTGCACGAGCCGATCGTGCTCGATGCCGTCGTGCTGAATCTCCAACGGGCATGCGAGCAGGCGATCGACGCGGCCTGCCGTGAGGTGTCGCGACTGGGGCTCGGCGTGCCGGCCGACAGCGCTGATGCCTTCTCGCTCCTGCAGCGGGAGCGGCTACTGTCACCGCCGCTGGGCGAGCGGATGCGACGTATGGTCGGCTTTCGTAACGTGGCCGTCCACGAGTACCGCCGCCTCGACCCTGCCGTCGTACGCACAGTCGTCGAGCATCGACTTGGTGACTTCGAGGATCTCTGTCGCGAACTTTCAGCGACGTCCTGACGTACGGGACTCCGGCATTGCTCACCCCAGCCTCGACTCCGCCTGGACCGCCCTTCGCCAGCCCCACCGATGACTCTCGACTCCACCACGCTCGACGTCCTGCGGTCGCTGCTCACCGACCGGAACACGGCGGCGCTGGCCACGCTGCACGACGACCGGCCGTTCGCCTCGATGATTCCATTTGCGGCGATGATGGCCGGCGGCCGGCTGCGACTGGTCACGCATGTCAGCGGCCTGTCGGCCCACACACGCGACATGCGGGCGAGTCCGGATGTCTGCCTGCTCGTGACGTTAGGCGAATCGGCCGGCACGATGCCGCAGGCCTTGCCGCGGGTGTCGATCTCGGCCGTGGCAAAGTTGATCTCGGACGATCACCCGGACCATGCCGCCGTGAAGGCCGCGTATCTCGGAAAGTTCCCCGAGGCGGCCGACCTGTTTCAACTGGGTGACTTTTCGCTCGTGGCTTTCGAGCCCACTTCGGCCCGGCTCGTGGCGGGCTTCGCCCGCGCGGTCACCCTTTCGGCCGACGCTCTGGCGGCTGCCGCGGGATCGTCGCGGAGCTGAACAGACCCCTGCGAAGACACCGTCTGACGGGCCGGAAATACGGCACCTGCTGACGCGCGGAACTGCCGCAGGTATATTTCAGTCATCAGGGCAGCGTAGCTCAGTTGGTTAGAGCACCGGCTTCATAAGCCGGGTGTCGCCGGTTCAAGTCCGGCCGCTGCTATTGGCAGTTGTGCACGAGACGGAACAATCCCTTCGGGGACCGTCCCGGAGGGCCGAATTTCCCGTCCATCGCCATGGGCTGACGGGTCGGCAGGATCCACCGGAAAATCGTCGT
>Ga0315900_10001296_pt1 | contig 40009 bp, 45 predicted proteins | sample LakEriMetagenome_FD_203521 | JGI IMG/M metagenome (GOLD analysis project Ga0315900, IMG submission 203521) | Freshwater fungal communities from buoy surface, Lake Erie, Ohio, United States - Buoy 12 MA114 | ecosystem: Environmental > Aquatic > Freshwater > Lake > Lake biofilm | place: USA: Lake...
CTGCTGCTCCTGCTGCTGCTAAAGAAGAAGGCAAAAAAGAAGAAGCCAAAAAAGCTGAAGAAGCTGCTAAAGCCGCTCCTGCTGCTGGCGAAGCCAAAAAAGAAGAAGCGAAACACTAATCGTTTCTCTGAATCTTTTGGATTCAAAAACCCGTGGGGCTATGGTTCCACGGGTTTTTTATTATCTTCAGCACTTTTTTCTTGCTTTTTGCCCCCCTAGTGCCTATCCCCTTCTACTCCTTGGTTCAGCTCTGCTTTCGGAATAAATGCAAGGTCCGCGCTTTCGCGAGGACAGTTGATTTTCTAAGCAGCAGGCTGCCAAGAAAATCTAACTGGCTCGGTAGCTCAGCGGTAGAGCAGGGGAATCATAATCCCTTGGTCGGGGGTTCAAATCCCTCTCGAGCCACCACCCTACGCTCCTTGAGCTTCGGGTGGCACCCCCCTTAACCTTTACCAGATTTTGCCCTGATACTGTGAATGTGCTATAGTGCCGCATGCGCTATTTTTTGCTCGCACTCTGCCTTGCCAGCTGTACCAGCCCCTACAAGGACTGGGAGAGCTACAGCACGACCAGCGTCGCCGCCCCGCCCTCCTCTTGCTCCACACGCCTGACGCTTGGCGGTGGGCTTTCCACGCGCTGCCCCTCCTCCCCCGACAACTCTGCCACACCGACAAAATAATTGGCATTTATAGCCCAATATTGTACACCGCTCGCGAGCTCATTTTCAGGATAAAGTTATGACCACGACGCTGCGCCTTGCTGCCATTCAAATGAAATATGCTGGTTCGCCGAAAGCGAGCCTTGCCCACGCGCTGGAGATGCTCGGCGATGCAGCGGCTAAAGGCGCAAAAGTTGCCTGCCTGCCGGAATTATTTCTTACCGATTATTTCTGCCAGGGGCTGGATAGCAGCCGCTTTGACCTCGCCGAGCCGGTGGACGGCGCGACGACACAGGCGCTGGCGGGTCTTGCCAAGAAAACCGGCATGGTGATCATCAATTCTATTTTTGAAAAAGCAGCCGAAGGGCTTTATTACAACACGGCGGTGGTGATTGAAAAAGACGGTGCTATTGCCGGCATCTATCGCAAAATGCACATCCCGCATGATCCGCTGTTTGAAGAAAAATATTATTTCACGCCGGGCGATCTGGGCTTCAAAGCGCATGCTACCAGCGCTGGCAAACTCGGCACGCTTATCTGCTGGGATCAGTGGTATCCCGAAGGCGCACGCCTCACCGCCATGCAGGGCGCGCACACCCTCTTCTACCCCACCGCGATTGGTTGGCATCCATCCGAGAAAGCCGAGTGGGGCGATTCACAGGTCGATAGCTGGATCACGATCCAGCGCGCCCACGCGATTGCCAACGGCGTGTTTGTCTGCGCGGTGAATCGTATCGGCCACGAAACCCCGCCGCAAGGTGGCGACGGGCTGACTTTCTTTGGTAACTCGTTCATCTGTGATCCGTATGGCCGCATGCTCGCCCATGCATCCCATGACAAAGAGGAGGTGCTGATTGCGGAGGCTGACCTCTCGCTGGTCGAGCACAAGCGCCGCAACTGGCCGTTTTTCCGCGACCGGCGTGTGGATGCGTATGGCGATTTAACCAAGCGCTTTGGAGCTTAAATGAAACGCGAATTTTTAATGCCCGCCGAGTGGGAGAAGCAAGCCGCCATCTGGCTGGCATGGCCTCACAACAAAGAAGACTGGCCGGATAAATTTGAGCCGATTCCCTGGGTGTATGCAGAGATTATTCGCCATATCGCACGCACGCAGCTGGTTCGCCTTGTGGTGCAGAATGACAAAGAAAAAAAGCGCGCCACCGATGTGCTGGAGCGCGCAGGCGTGAACCTCAAAAAAGTCGAGTGGTATGTGATTCCCACCGATCGCATCTGGCTGCGGGATTCGGGGCCGATTTTTGTAAGGGATAAAAAGAAAAACAAAGCCATGCTCGACTGGCGCTTTAATGCGTGGGCGAAATATCCCAACCATAAAAAAGATGACAAGGTGCCGGAAGCGATCAACGCATCGCACAAGCTCGAGCGCGTCCAGCCGATGCACAAAGGTAAGCGCGTGGTGCTGGAGGGCGGCTCCATTGATGTGAATGGCAAAGGCACGCTGATCACCACCGAGGAATGCCTGCTTTCCGAGATTCAATGCCGCAACCCGGGCTTTACGCGCGATGATTATGCTGAGGTGTTTGCGACCTATCTCGGCATTGAGCAGATCCTCTGGCTTGGAAACGGTATTGTCGGCGATGATACGCACGGCCATGTTGATGACATTACGCGTTTTGTGAAAGCCGATACGATTGTCACGGTGATTGAGAAAGATAAGCGTGATGACAATTACAGCCTGCTGCAGGACAACCTGAAGCGCCTGAAAAAAGCACGCGACGCCAAGGGTAAGGCGTTTAACATTGTTGAACTACCCATGCCGAAGCCGGTGGTATTTGAAGGCCAGCGACTGCCCGCCTCTTACGCTAATTTCCTGATTTGTAACGACGTGGTGCTGGTGCCGACCTTCAATGATCCCATGGATCGCATCGCCCTTAACATTCTCGCCGAATGTTTTAAAGGGCGCGAGGTGGTGGGCATCCATGCGGTGGATCTCGTCTGGGGGCTGGGCACCATTCACTGTATGAGCCAGCAGGAACCGGCATGACCCGGCTCGCCAGAACATGCTGGCGGGTGTTTCGCAGCGCTATTAGCAACACCGTCAATCACGATGGCATTGAGCATGCGGGCTACCTTGCGTTTCTTGGCCTGCTCGCGCTGTTTCCCTTTCTGGTATTTATGGTCTCGGTGATTGGCTTTATCGGTCAGGGTGAGGCCGGCGAGCGGCTGATTGCCGAGGCGCTGGCAGTGCTGCCGGAGCATGTCACTGCCGCGCTGAAACCCCGCGTGGTGGAGATTATTTCCGGCCCCCCGCAAGGGCTGCTGACGATCGCGATTTTAGGTGCTGTCTGGACGGCTTCTTCAGCGGTGGAAGGCATTCGCACGGTGCTGAACCGAGCCTACCATGTGACCACCCCGCCCGCTTACTGGCTGCGCCGTAGCCTGAGCGTATTGCAACTCCTCATTTTCACCGCCATTTTAATCACGGCGATGCTGGCGCTGGTCTTTCTACCGATTGTGCTCGCCAATATCGAGCGCTGGCTTGGCATCCAGCTCATACAAAATGAAGATCACGATCTCGGCCGTCTGGTGATTTGGATGGCGTGCCTCGCTATTTTTGCTGCTGTGAGTTACATCTATTACACCATTCCAAATATCAAACAGCGTTTCATTGATGTATGGCCGGGGGCGCTGGTGGTGGTGGCGTTGTGGTTTTCATCTGCCAACACATTCACTTTTTATCTCTCTCACTTTGGTCAGGTAAACCTGATTTACGGAAGCCTTGGCGGTATCATCGCGGCGCTTCTGTTTTTTTACATCTGCAATGTGATTTTTATCTTCGGCGCCGAGCTGAACTACCAGATCACGCTGGCGCTTGGCCACCGCGTCGTTGAGCGAGAACACGGCAGTGATGCATAGCCAGCAAGCCGCCAGTGGTCTATTCAAATGGTCCTTGCTCAGGCCGCTGATCGGCATTCTGCTTGGCCTGTTCATGCTGTGCTACGGCGACCGGCTTAGCCATCTGTTGCCGCGCGGCGCGCTTGATGAATATATCATTCATGTCATTGCCGGGCTGATCGCAATCCCTGTTTTTATCACCGGCTATCTCTGGAATCGCGGCTATCCACCGAAACGATTATTGCCAGTGAGTGTGGCGCTGTCATTGTTTGCGTTTACGCTGCTGCCCGCCAGCATCGGCGGCTCTGTTGGAGTGATCGAGCAGCTGATCTGCCTCTTCGGCGCAGCGCTGCTGGTGTGGTCGCTTTCGCATTTCCCTCTTTTTCAGCGGCCGGCCATGTGGATGATGTCTGCCATCAGGCGAGTTGTACGCGCGCCTGCCGCTATTTATGTCGGCACGCTGTTTGTGTTGTTCCTTGCTCTGACCATCAGCCTGTCATGGTATTTGTTTGAGTTTCGCCCTTCCTATGACGATTCGCTGGTACAGTACATTCAGGGGAAAATCTACGCGCAGGGGAAATTTTACATCAGCCATCCGCTGCAGGAATTTTTTATCACCAAGCTGATGATCAACGGCAAAGAGCAGTGGTATTCCATCTGGCAGCCGCTGCATGCGTTTTTCATTTCGCTGGGCTTTAGAATCGGTGCGCCGTGGATGACAAACCCGATGCTGGGCGCGCTATCGCTGGTGGCTATTTACATGCTGGCGAGGCGTGTATGCGATGAAAAAACCGCAAGGTTGGCGGCGCTGCTGACGCTGCTATGCCCGTTTATTTTTTTCATGTCGTCTGAATACATGGTGCATGCCACCTCCCTGCTCTTTTCGGCGTTTTTTTTATGGTTTTTCTTCGAAATGCGCCATGCGATTTCGCAAAAAAACCAGACGGACGCAGCTTGCTGGGCACTGCTGGTGGGGATTGCCATTGGCATGGTGTTTCTCATCCGCCCGCTGACGGCGGTGGGCGTGATGGTGCTCTTTGTGTTTTTTTTCCTTTATGAAATGGCGCGGCAGCCCAAGGTGCACCTGAATGCTTTTTTTGCCATCGGGATTGGCTTTGCTGTGTGCGGCTTTATTCAGGTGTGGTACAACCTGAACACCACCGGCGACTGGTGGCTGGCACCTTATGTGAAAGAACATGAGCGCGGCCTGCCCGGCTTTGAACGCGGCCACACGCTGCTGATCGGTTTGCTTAAAGGCCAACGTGAGTGGGGGCTACTCAACCACGCCATGTTTGAGTGGTTTGTGCCATCGACGATTTTTGTGCTGATGGCCTGCCTAACTCCGATGCGAAACACCGCCCTGCGCCTGCTGGCCGTGCTACTCGTGACCTATAGCATGGTGAATATGTATAACCGCTTCATCTATCATATCTTTGGCCCGAGATTTATCTATGAGCTGACACCCGCCATTATTGTGCTTACCGCCTATGGCATGATGAAATTCCCCGCGCTGGCACGAACGTGGCGCCTGCCGATGCCCTGCGGCACAAGCAGGACTCAGGCGGCGCTGCTGGTGACTTTGGCAGCGATTTTTATCAGCGGCTGGGCAGATAAAATGCCGCCGGTGCTGAGGATGTATCAGAACTATATTCACAACAAGCCCAAATTTGTTCGAGCCGTAATGGAAGAGACACAAAAACCAGCGCTGGTGTTTATTGAGCGGCCACGCGATAGAACCGGTGCTCGTAAACGTCCTGGCCCCAATAAATATCTCTGGGTTGCCTTCCTGAATCCCCCCACGCCGGATGCGCCAGTGATCGTCGCGCGTGATCTCGGTGACAGGCGCAACCGCGAACTCATGGACTATTACCCCAATCACAAACCCTATCTGGAATATAAGGGACGTTTATTTCCAATTGATCCCGAAACAGGCAGCGTAGCGCGAGTGAGAGAACGGCAGAAACAGGAACGCGAAGCCAACCGCAAAAACAGGCGGCCGGGAATCGACGTGCCTATCCGGCCAGCGGCACCAGCTTACCCAGATATTGAAAATAAAGCATCGCCGCAGCAATAGCCACACCATAGGGCACCGGCTCGCCCGGCCTCAGGATGCGAGGCGGAACCTTCGTGAGCCTGAGGAATGGAATCAGCTTACGCAGCAGCCACAAAACGATTGAAGCGGCACCGCCAATCATCGCGGTGAGAAAAATGAACTCAAGCAAGCCCGACCAGCCCACCCAGAGCGCGCACACGGTGATCAGCTTGATATCGCCCCCGCCCATCAGCCTGAGTGCAAACACGATGTATCCAAGAATGAAGACAACACCCATGGCCGCAAGCGCCATCAGCCAGTCCACCGTATGAGGGCTGAGCAGCACCGCAACCGGATAAAGCACCAGCAGAGAGCCGACCAGCCAGTTGGGAATAATGTAGCGCGTGACATCATAAATAATCACTGCCACCATGCTGAAAACAATATAAATGCTGATTGCAGTCATAAAAACCCCTGTTTTTTGAACAGTAACAGCCAGTTCTTAACCAGAGATTAACGCGCTATTTGTATGATGCTATATGGGATTCGCGCCATGCTGAACCTGTTTTTTACGCTAGTGCTGCTCTATGCCGCTGTGCTGGCAGGGATGGCTGTCTTTCAGCGTTCGCTACTTTACCACCCCACCACCACCACCGGCACGCCGGAGCAAAATGGCCTCACGGGCTTTGAAGAAATCAGCGCCCAGACCACCGACGGCGTTCGCCTGCAGCTATGGTATCGTAAGGCGGATGTAGGCTTTCCAACCGTGCTTTATTTTCATGGCAATGCCGGCGCTATCGCCGACCGGGCGGGCATCTATGCGGCGCTGGCTTCGCGTGGTTTTGGCGTGCTGGCACTGAGCTATCGAGGCTATGGCAAAAGCAGCGGCAGCCCGAGCGAGCAAGGGCTGTATACGGATGCACGCGCCGCCATCCGCCTGCTGGTGGATGAAAAACAGATCGCTGAAAACCGCATCGTCCTTTACGGCGAATCGCTGGGCACGGGCGTGGCCACCCAGATGGCCACCGAATTTCATGTGGGGCTGATGGTGCTGCAGGCGCCGTATCAATCCGTGGCAGGGCGCGCGCAGGAAATCTACCCGTTTATTCCTGTCCGGCTACTGATCAAAGACCGCTTTGAGAGCATCCTTCGGATTAATGCTTCGCGTGCACCGCTGCTGCTGTTTCATGGTGAGGAGGATCGCGTGATTCCCATCCACCATGGCCGCGCGATGCTTGAAAAAGCCCGCGATCCCAAGCGGGGATTTTTCCTGTCGGGGGTTGGTCATAATGATTTTGACAGCCGAGCGATTTCGTCGCATGTTGAGGCTTATGCGAAAGAACTTGGTTTAATCCACCCATGAATACCAAACAGGAACGACTCGCGGGCTGGGGAAACGCCCCGTCTGCAGACTGCCTTTCATGGCGGCCGGAAAAAGAGCGCGAGCTGCGCAGCCTGGTGAAGCAGGCCGATGTGCCGGCAATCCTCGCGCGCGGGATGGGGCGTTCTTACGGCGATGCCTCACTGCAACCGGCCGGCATCATCCGCACCGAACGCCTTGACCACCTGATGGATTTTGATGCCTCCGCCGGAACGCTGCGCGCGCAGGCAGGCGTGACGCTGGCGAATGTCATGGATTTTGCGATTCCTCGCGGTTTTCTGCCGCCAGTGCTGCCGGGCACCCGCTTTGTCACGCTGGGCGGCGCGTTCGCCTGCAATGTGCATGGCAAAAACCATTACACGCTGGGCGATTTTGCTGAGCATGTGCTTTCGGTGCGCGTGCTGCTGGCGGATGGACGCTCCGTGGAATGTTCACCGCAGGAACATAGCGACCTGTTCTGGGCGACCGCTGGCGGCATGGGCATGACCGGCATCATCGAAGAGCTGACGCTGCGCCTGCGCCCGATTGATTCTATCTCGCTGAAAGCCACCCACTTCCGCGTGGACTCCATTCACGACATGATTGCCAGCTTTGAGCAGTACCGTACGAGAAGCGACTACATGATCGGCTGGATTGATCATATGGCAAAAGGTGATGCACTCGGCCGCGGCGTGTTTGAAGCCGCCTCCCACCTGAACCTGGCCGATGGCGGCGCACCACTTTCCGCTTACCACCCGCTGAAACAGCGCCTGAACATTCCTGCTTATGCCCCCCCGTGGCTTTTGAACCGTTATTCCATGGCGATGTATAACCGCCTGCGTTTCCGCCGCTACAGCTACCAGCGCCAGAGCGAGATGACGGACTTCAACGGTTTCTTTCACCCGCTGGATGCCATCGGCAACTGGTATCGGCTGTATGGCAGGCGCGGTTTTTTCCAGTATCAATGCCTGATTCCCGAAACCACTAATGTCGCGCAGCATGCGCAGCGCTTTCTTGAAATGCTGCAAAGGGAGAAGCTTTTTTCTTACCTTGCCGTCATCAAATATCACCGCGACGGCCTTGGCATGCTCACCTTCCCACTCAGGGGCTACAGCATTGCGCTCGACTTGCCGAACACACGGCGTGTGCGCGAATTTCTGCCCGGCCTCAGCCGCTGGATTGCAGAGCGCGGCGGCCGTGTGTATCTGGCGAAAGATGCGCTGCTGACACCGGAGCTGTTCCGTCACATGTACAGCACCCATGCCGGCCTGTGGCAGGAAGTACTTCGTGATGTGGATCCGGATGGTCGCTTTGCATCACTGATGTCAGACCGGCTGAACTGGAAACCATGGCGCGACTCAAGCGTTTAATCGACCTGCTGGAAAAGCCGCCCGCCTGGTGGCTGCTGGCGGCGCTTGTTGCCGCGGCGCTTGCCTGCATGTTTCTTCGCGCCTGGGTGGCGGAAGATGCTTATATCACCTTTCGGGTGATCGAAAACGCGGCCAGCGGCGAAGGCCTGCGCTGGAACCTGCATGAGCGCGTGCAGGTTTACACCCATCCGCTGTGGCTGCTTCTGAACATCCCGCTACACGCCGTCTGGGGCAACCTGTTTCATTCCAGCATTGCGCTGTCGCTTGCGTGCTGCCTTGCGGCGCTTGTGCTGATGCTGGCGACAAAGCGCGCATCGCTGGCGGTGGTGCTGGCGCTTCTGCTGGTGCCCCTGCTTGTCTCCAAATCGGTGATGGATTACACCACCTCTGGCCTCGAGACACCGCTGGCTTACCTCTTGTTTGCTTTGGTTGGCTGGGTGCTGGTGAAGCTGCGCGAGCACCGTTATTTCTGGTTTTTCCTTTCGCTTGGCGTAGCGCTTTCGCTGCTGAACCGGCTGGATACGGTGATTTTGTTTGCGCCGGTGCTGCTGTGGCTGGTGATCACCGAAAGGCATCAGGTGCGCTGGCTACAGATTATCTGCGGTGCATTGCCGCTGCTGGCGTGGTTTTATTTCGCGCTGTTTTATTATGGCTTTCTTTTTCCCAACACCAAATATGCCAAGCTCGATACCGGCCTGCCGCTGGCGCTTTACCTGCAGCAAAGCGCCAACTATGTGAAATACCTGCTGGTGCTGGATCTTGCGGGATTCATCATCCTTTGCTCATCGCTAGTGTTTGTGTTTGCCGCGCGGCAGATACCGCAGATGATCGCCATCGGCATCTATTGCTATTTTCTGTATGTGCTGCGTATCGGCGGCGATTATATGGCGGGGCGCTTCTGGGCGCTGCCCATTTTTGCCACAATCTGGCTGTGGTATGTGTTTCCACCGTTTAAGCTCAGGCTCGACCACCTGTTTGCCATCGCGGCGACGCTGGTTGCGGCATGGCTGGTGTCGCCGATGCTGCGAAACATCCACGAAAATTGCCGCGACTGTATTGAGCTTAAAGGGCGGATTCTTGATTCCACCCGCACCTTCCGCGCGAACAGCCTGGTGAAGGATCGCTGGCCGCTCGCGCTGCGGCAGGAAGCGGGGCACCCGTTTTGCCGCGATGGCCGCAGGCGGCTTGCCAAAAAGAATCCGCCGGTGGAGGTGATGTTTTATGTCGGCATGCATGCTTATTGCGCGGGGCCGCAGCTGCGCGGGATCGATATGCTGGGGCTGACTGATGCCCTGATTGCCCGCCTGCCCGCCTCTGACGATCATCGTTTTTATATCGGCCATTTCCGGCGCGAGGTGCCCAAGGGCTATGCCTACGCGGTAGAAACCGGCTTTACCACCCTGATGCACCCGTCGCTTGTGAACTATTACGAAAAGCTGCGGCTGATCACGCAGGGCGAACTACTGGACAAAGAACGACTAAAAACCATTGTGCGATTTAATCTGGGCGAATATGACCATTGGCGGGATGAATACCTTGATGCAAAAGAATGACACAGTGCTGGTGGTGGGTGCGACCTCCTCGATGGCGCAGGCCGTTTGCCGCGAGCTGGCCGCACGTGGTTACGGGCTTGTGCTGGCCGGGCGCGATGAAACCGAGCTGGAACTGCTGGCAGGCGACCTGCGCACACGCAGCGGCTGCGAATGCCGCATTGTGGCGGCGGATGTCGGAGAGACGCAGTTTTCTGCTAAGCAGCTGATTGGCGAAGCAGGAGCATTTAACCATGTGCTGATGGCGGTCGGCGATATGGGCGCCGGCCAGAGCGATGACGCCGCAAACCTGACGCGTGTCACGCAGCTGAGCTACCTCGCCCCGGCCGCAATCAGCGCCAGCGCGGCGCTCAAACTATCCCAGCAAGGCGGCGGTGTTGTCGCGATTGTTGGCTCGGTTGCCGGGGATCGCGGCCGGCAGAGCAACTATGTGTATGGCAGCGCCAAGGCAGCGCTTGCGAGCTTCGCTTCAGGCCTTCGCAATCGCTACGCCAAACTTGGTGTGCATGTGCTGACCATCAAGCCCGGCTTTGTGGATACGCCCATGACCTGGGGTATGAAAAGCCCGCTGATTGCGAGCCGCGAGCATGTCGCGCGTGATATTGTGCGGGCGATGGAAAAACGAAAAGATGTGATCTACACACCGTGGTTCTGGCGCATCATTATGGGCATTATCATGCATATTCCAGAGCGGGTGTTTAAGAAGCTGAAACTTTAATTGAATACCTGCGAAAGCAGGTATCCTGAATGCGGCTTACGTCAGGATTCCCGCTTTTGCGGGAATATTACTAAAAGGGCAATCGTGCCTTTAGCGCCGCGCCCAGCGTGCCATCATCCAGATAGTCCAGCTCGCCGCCCATCGGAATGCCCTGAGCGAGGCGCGAAATCGAAACATGGCACGACTCCAACCTGCCAGTTAAATAATGCGCGGTGGTCTGCCCCTCGATGGTGGCGTTGGTTGCGAGAATGATTTCCTTCACCGTATCGCTGGCGGCGCGGCGAATGAGTGATTCGATATTGAGCTGCGCGGGCCCGCGATCATCAATCGCAGAAAGTGTGCCGCCCAGCACATGGTATTGGCCGCGATACAGGTTGCAGCGCTCAATCGCCCATAAATCGGCCAGGTCTTCCACCACGCAGATGACCGATTGATCGCGCCGCGCATCGCTGCAAATGGAGCATGGATCGGATGTATCAAGATTGCCGCAGTTGCCGCAAGGGATCACCTTCTGCATGGTTCGCGCGAGCGAGTCTGCAAGCGGCGCCATCATCTTTTCCTTGTGGCGAACCAGCTGCAGCACAATACGCCGCGCCGAGCGAGGGCCAAGCCCAGGCAGCTTGGCAAACAGGCGGATGAGTTCGTCGAGTTCGTGGGACATGGATTAGGTTGCGAAGGTTGCGTAGGTTTCGGAGGTTGCGTAAGTTAGTGCGATAAACCTACGCAACTTACGCAACATCCGCAACCTTCGAAACCTTACTTAGTCTAAAATGGCAATTTCATGCCCGGCGGCAGGTTGATGCTTTTGCTCAGACGCCCCATCTCTTCGGTGTAGGTGGTGTCGACCTTCTCACGCGCATTGCGGTAAGCCGCGATGATGAGGTCTTCGAGCGTTTCTTTTTCCGCTGGCGCGAGCAGGCTGGGGTCAATGGCAATGCGCAGCATATCGTTCTTGCCGGTAATGGTGAGGCTCACCGCGCCGCCGCCGCTGCTGCCTTCAAACTGGCTGGCTTCCAGACGCGACTGCATCTCGGTCATACGGCTTTGCATTTCCTGCGCCTGTTTCATCATTTTCTGTAGATTCATGGTTTTGCCTCGTTAGTTAGAATGAACTTTGGTGACGGTTGCACCGGGAAACTGCTCAAGCACGCTGGCCACCAGCGGGTGTGCGCTGGCATCAGCAATGGCTTGTTTCTTTTTGGCTTCGTGCTGCTCGGCAAGACTGGCCTCGCCCGCCTCATTGGAGGCGCTGAATTTCCATGGCTGGCCTGTCCAGCGCGAGGCGAGCTCGCCCGCGCGCGCAAGAAAATCGCGCGGGAAAGACGCCGAAAGCTGCAGCACCACCTGCCCCGGAGCAAGCGATACCAGCCTGGTGTCGTGAAAAAGCTGGGTGTGCAGTATCGGCTCGCGGTTTTTTTCAAACAGCGCCACCAGCTCAGCAAAATTTCCGGGCTGAGGCTGCGATGGGGTGACAAGCTCAAGCACCGGCCTTTCTGGCTCAGACGCCTTTGAAACTGGCGCCTGCGCCGAAGGCGCGCTCCTTGCTGCCGATGAGGCTTTAGGCGCCTCAGCGCTGGAGCCAGAGGCCATATCGCGCGCGCTTTCCTTCGCCAGATCGGCAGGAGTCGGCAGCTCGGCCGCATAGGCGATGCGCACCAGCAGCATCTCCAGCGCGGCCATGGGCGATGGCGCCATGCGCACTTCAGAAAGTCCCTTCAGCAGCATCTGCCACAGGCGCGTGATGACCGGCATGGAGGCCTGATCGGCGAGTGATTTGGCGCGCGCGCGCTCCTGCTCTGACAAGGTGGGATCCGAAAGCGCCGCCGGCGCCACTTTCAGGCGCGTGATGAGGTGCACCGCCTCCAGCGCGCTTTGCACCATGAGCAATGGATCCGCCCCCGCTTCGTATTGCGCGCGAAGCTGGGCAAGGCTTTCCGGCACATCGCCACGAAGCAGCGTTTCAATCAGGCTGAAGGTGGCGCTGTTATCCGCTGCACCGAGCATGGCACGGATCATCGCGCTGGTGATATGCGCCTTGCCTTCGTCTTCGCCTGCGCGGGCAATGGCCTGATCCAGCAGCGACAATGAATCACGCACCGAACCTTCCGCTGCCAGCGACACCAGCGCCAGCGCATCGTTTTCAATGATTACCTGCTCTTTTTCGCAGATGCGCGCAAGGTGTGCGGACAACGTGGCGCTATCGACGCGCTTCAAATCAAACCGCTGGCAACGCGATAAAATGGTCACCGGAATCTTACGCGATTCGGTGGTGGCAAAAATAAATTTCACATGAGGCGGCGGCTCTTCCAGCGTTTTCAGCAGCGCATTAAAGGCGCTGGTGGAAAGCATGTGCACCTCGTCGATGATGTAGATTTTGTAGCGCGCAGAACCCGGCAGGTAGCGCACGCCGTCAATGAGTTCGCGGATATCTCCAACGCCGGTGTGGCTTGCGGCGTCCATCTCCAGCACATCGACATGGCGATCTTCGCTGATCATCTGGCAATGCACGCACACACCGCAAGGATGCATGGTGGCACCGCCTTTGCCATCTTCCCCGATGCAGTTCAGCGCGCGGGCGATGATGCGCGCCGTAGTGGTTTTGCCGACACCGCGGATGCCGGTAAGCAGGAAGGCGTGGGCGATGCGGCCGGTTTTAATCGCGTTCGAGAGCGTGCGCACCAGCACATCCTGACCGATGAGGTCATCGAAATTACTCGGGCGGTATTTGCGGGCAAGAACGCGGTATTCCATGAGGTTTCGAAAGTTTCGAAGGTTTCGTAAGTTTCGTAGGTTTTAGCATAACCTGCGAAACCTTCGCAACTTACGCGACTTACGAAACCTCTTATGATGACTGGTGGTGACCCGAAGAACATCCTGGGGCGGCTGCTTCCTTTCGGACCTGACCGGGTTAGCAGGCGACTTCGCCCACCACCAGCCTCGCGGGAGTATGGGATAAGTCGAAAGTGGGTGCAAGCGCTAAAATAGCCAGTGAATAAAGCTGTGCAGCAAAAGGAACGCCTGATGAATAATCTCGATCATCAGCCCGGCGGTTAGTGCAATCATAGCGATGGCAGCAATCACCAGAAAACCATCACGCTCCAAAATGGCGAGCGCAATGATGGTGATGGCCATGCTGGGCAGGAAATTACCGCCGGGAATCGGCATGGCAAGCACACCAGCCAGCACTAAAATGGTGAGTGCCAGCAGGCGTTTACAAATGCCATCGGTCAGGAAAATCAGGCGAGGTTTTAAATATTTTTCCATTTTCTTCAGCGGCTCGATGGAGCGCATGAGCGAACCGTGAATCACCCGGGGAGAGACGGATTTGCTGCGAATATTTTCCGGCAACCACACACTGTATTCGCCGCGCATAATCTGCACACACATCAGCATAATCGGCACCGCCATGAGCGTCGAAAAGCCGGGAATAATGCCCGCGACCACCGAGCTGATGGCCAGCACTAAAATGGCCAGCGCCAGCCCGCGGTGCCCCATCTTGCGGATGAGCTCATCAATGGTCATGGTGCCGTCGCGGTCAAAGTCAGCGATGATTTCAGCGATGATTTCGCTGGTTTTGGAAGCTGTTTTTTTCATAAGGGTTAGAACTATCGCAAAAAAATATAAAGACAAGCTTAACAGGCTTTGACTCAACTGGGCAAAGGCTTTAAAACGACGATGTCTCAACTAAAACGGTGGCAATGCCTGTGGCAAAACCGCGCTCCCGCCTGAATGAACCTGTGAGCCCCGCCGCTCGCCTGAGCGGCCTTGGCCTTTTTTTATGCGCCGTTTTTCTTGCGCTTTCTCTGGTCAGTTATCATCCCGCCGATCCTTCGCTAAACCGCGCCAGCGAATCTATCGTGAGTAACTGGACGGGGTATGCAGGCTCAGTGACTGCAGACCTGATGCTGCAAATCATGGGCGTTGCCAGTCTCCTGCTTGTGCTGGTGCCGCTCGCTTGGGCGGTCAAGATTTCAGCGGGACGCCGAATCAGCTTTTTCTGGATGCGCGCCTGCATGCTCCCTGTGTCGCTGGTGTTGGTGTGCGCGCTGTTTTCCAGCATTGACGCCCCCATCAGCTGGCCGATTTCAAGCGGGCTTGGCGGCTCTATCGGCATGCTGATTCAGGATCGTTTCGCCGGACTTTTTAACCATGCAAGCTTTATCGCGGCACTGCTGGTGACAACCGTGAGTTTGATGTTACTAACATTCGGGCTGAGTGCGGGTGACTGGCTGGCATTGGCGCTGCGTGTTAAAACATTTCTGCTGATGATCTCCGGTTTGGTATTTGCTGTGTTGCCGCGCCGCCGACAAGACACTGACGACGATGAAGACGAAGAAACTTACCGCAAACCCAGCCTGCGCGAGCGCTTTCGCGCCTGGCGCGAACGCCGCCAGCAACAGGCCGATGATGCGTTGGATGATGACGAAGACCTGGATGATGCATCCTATGACGGCGAAGTGGCCGATGAGGAAACCGATCATGCGCATGTAAGCCATGCCCGTCGCCGCGAACCCAAAGTGGCACGAGTTGCTAAAAAAACAGGCGAAGAAACAAAGAAATCTGCGCCGCGCATTCAAGCCGCGCTGGCACTGCCGCAGGGCGAGTATGAGCTGCCCTCTGTTAAATTATTGACCGCCGCTCCGCGCGCAAAGAAAAGCGCCCTGACAGAATCCGCCCTGACACAAAATGCCAAACTGCTCGAAAGTGTGCTTCAGGAATTTGGTGTGCATGGCGAAATTTCAGAAATACGCCCGGGTCCTGTGGTGACGCTCTATGAGCTGGAGCCCGCGCCCGGCACCAAATCTTCCCGCGTGATCGGCCTTTCTGATGATATTGCCCGCTCAATGAGCGCTGTTTCTGCGCGCATTGCCGTGATTCCCGGTCGCAATGCCATTGGTATTGAGCTGCCGAATTCCACCCGCGAAACGGTTTACTTCCGTGAAATGCTGGAAAACGAATCGTTTGAAGCCACCGATGGCAAACTGCCCTTAGCACTGGGCAAAGATATCGGCGGCGCGCCGATCATTGCTGATCTCGCCCGCATGCCCCATCTGCTGGTCGCGGGAACGACTGGCTCTGGTAAATCGGTCGCGATTAACACCATGATCATGTCGCTTGTTTATCGCCTGACACCGAATGAGTGCAAATTCATCATGATCGACCCGAAAATGCTGGAGTTATCGATTTATGATGGCATCCCGCATTTGCTGACACCGGTCGTGACCGAGCCAGGCAAAGCCGTGGTGGCACTGAAATGGACGGTCAAGGAAATGGAAAACCGTTACCGCCTGATGAGCAATCTCAGCGTGCGTAACGTGGATGGCTATAACAAAAAAATCCGCGAGGCCAAAGCCAAAGGCCACCAGCTCTCACGCACCGTTCAAACCGGCTTTAACCCCGATACCGGCGAGGCGATCATCGAAGAAGTGCCGCTTGAGATGAACGAGCTGCCTTTCATTGTGGTGATTGTAGACGAAATGGCGGATCTGATGATTGTTGCGGGCAAGGAAATTGAAAGCTCCATCCAGCGCCTCGCCCAGATGGCACGCGCTGCCGGCATTCATATCATCATGGCAACGCAGCGCCCATCGGTGGATGTGATCACCGGCGTGATCAAAGCGAACTTCCCAACACGCATTTCCTTCCAGGTAACGAGCCGCATTGATAGCCGCACGATTCTTGGCGAACAGGGCGCGGAGCAGCTGCTCGGCCAGGGCGATATGCTGTACATGGCAGGCGGTGGTCGAATTACGCGTATCCATGGTCCTTTTGTCTCTGACAAAGAAGTGGAGATGGTGGTTTCACATCTCAAGGCGCAGGGTACCCCCGTTTACATCGACGATGTGACCCGCGATGAAGAAGCGGAAATGGAGATGGGCGATATTGGTGAAAAAGATGAGCTGTATGATCAGGCAGTGAAAATCGTGATGCGCGAAGGCAAAGCCTCCACCAGCTATATCCAGCGCTGCCTGAAAGTGGGCTATAACCGCGCCGCCTCCATCATCGAGCTGATGGAACGCGAAGGGATTGTTGGCCCTTCAAACCATGTGGGCAAGCGCGAAGTGCTGATGCGCGATGATGCCTGATTCATTCATGAGCCATCAAATGAAAAAAAAATTATCCTGCTACATGATAATGCTGGCGCTGCTTGGCCTTCCTGTCATCGCTTATCCGGCAGCTGCTGAAACCAAACCGCCGGCTTTTATCACTGAAAACGAACTCGCCAGACATCAGGCCACGATTGATCGCGTGGCGAAATATCTTTCGGGGCTTTCCACCATCGTTTCTGACTTCACGCAGGTCGCGCCGGATGGCTCGCTATCGAGCGGCAAGTTTTATTTAAAACGTCCGGGGCGCATGCGCTGGCAATACAACCCACCCACGCCGATTCTGATGATCGCAAACGGCTCTGAATTTGTGTATTACGACTATGAGCTGGAGCAGGTCAGTTATATTCCGCTGGATTCTGCGCTGGTGGGGTTTCTTGCTCAGGAAAAAATCACTTTTGATGGCAAGGTAGGCATCACCTCATTTGAAGAAAAAGATGGTGTGATACGCCTCGGACTTGCGCAGCATGATAAGCCGAGCGAAGGCGCGCTGATGCTGGAATTTTCTGATAAGCCCCTGCTGATTCGTAACCTGCTGGTAACCGATGCCAGCGGCCAGAAAACCAGCGTCGCGCTTTCGGATGCTAAATTTGGTGTGGGGCTTGAAAAAGATCTGTTCATTTTCCGCGACCCACGAAAAAATCCACGCTCACCACGCGGTGGAACTGTGCTCAACAGCAAGGAAAACTGAGCCTCTGGAGAGAACGACAATAATTGTCATTGAAACTTCACAATACATTCCTAAATGCCATGCTATAAATGATGGGTAACCGATTGGAGCATGTGCCCTATGACCAATGCTTATGAGCATGACGATAATGCCTACGTGATGATGGAAACTAATCCGGTCGCTTACGTCAAACCGGTGCTCACCGAGCAGGGAAAAACTTACGGCGTTTTCACCGCTGACGGCCTGCAACTCGCGCTTTTTTCAACTCAGGAAGCCGCCTATTTCGCAGCCAAGCAGCATGATCTGGAACCGGTGCTGATTCACTGAGATTTGAACCATTGATTGTTTATGAGCCACTTCAGCCCCGCGTTGATGCGGGGCTTTTTTATGGCTGCATGAGGCTATGAATGACAAATGCAACGGCTTTGAGCATCAGCATCGCCGCAATCAACCATTTCCAGCCCGCAAAACGGTTATAGCTGTGTGGCAGCCTCATTAAAATTTTCTCGCGCATGTCTTTATCGGTGACCTCCTGAAGCGGCAGGTAAGGCGTAGCCATCGCCTGACGGTAGCTGCCAAAGGAGGCAAGCTTATAATGCTTTGGATACCATGTGACGGCGATGCTGTGCTCATCCTCGCCCGCCTGCCCCACCTGATAGCAATAGTGGCCGGCAATGCGCCCGATGGCAACCTCACCCAGCGCTGGCAGTGGCACCACCACCACATCATCCAGCGCGAGGCTGGTGAATGGTGTCCAGATGTGATCGATCTTCAGCTGAATCGCTTCGGGCGGCATGTCGGGCGCAAGCATCGAAAGGAGCCGGCGAAAGGCGTTTTCATCGCTCAGGCTAGAAAGATCCGGAAGGCCATCAAATGGCAGATTCAGGCTTTTGCGCGCAGTTATTTTGCTTTGTTCGTCTGCAGCCAGCGGCTGCGTCAATATCCAGACACTCATGCCACATACGGCACGGGATCAACGATCCCATTTTCCTTAAATGCGCGCAGGCGCAGCTGGCAGGCATCGCAGTGGCCGCAGGCGCGCCCCATATCATCCGGATCGTAACAGCTGGTGGAAAGCGAGAAATTCACGCCCAGCTTGAGCCCCTGCTGAACAATGTCCGCCTTGGTCATATCAATCAGCGGTGTGTGCAGCGTGATGCGATGCTTGCCTTCCTGACCATACGCCGTTGCAATGTTGGCCATGGTTTCAAAAGCGGCAATAAAATCTGGCCGGCAATCCGGATAGCCGCTGTAATCCAGCGCATTGACACCAATAAACAAATCGTAGGCCTTGAGTACTTCTGCCCAGGCCAGCGCAAAGGAAAGAAAAATGGTGTTGCGCGCCGGCACATAGGTGCTGGGAATGCCGTGGCCGATGGCTTCCAGCGGCCGGTCTTTGGGCACCGCCAGCGATTTCTGGGTGAGCGACGAGCCGCCAATGCCCGCAAGGTCGATGGTCATGATTTTGTGATCGGTCACACCGAAATGGCGGGCGATTTTGCGCGCGGCCACCAGCTCATGCTGGTGGCGCTGGCCGTAGGAAAATGACAGCGCGTGCACATCAAACCCATGCGATTTGGCAATGGCGAGCGCCACCATTGAATCCAGCCCACCGGAAAGCAGCAATACGGCTTTATTGGCCATGTTAATCAATCCCCAGAATTTTATGTATCTGAAGTGATAACAGGTAGCCACGCTCCATGGCAAGAGTCATTGCACGGCGGCGATTTGCTTCGTTTTTACCTGCGTCATACTCATCCATCGGCTGCACATAGACCGGGATGTTCCAGCCTGTCTGCACCACCTCCGCTACGTCGCGGTAACCCGGGCGGGTATCGGAGATGATGAATTTAAACGCGCGGATGTATGGGCGAAGGTCAGCGCGGATGGGAAAATACCCCTGCCCGGTATTTTTTGGCGAGCAGATGATTTCCGCCTCGGGCGGCAGTGGCTGGAAAAGTGTGCCGTTGCTTTCGATCTGCACTTTAAAGCCAGCATCAATCAGCGCCTCGCATAGCGGCACAATGTTCTGCCTCAGCGGCTCGCCGCCGGTGATGACCGCGAGCCTGATAGCCTGCCCCGCCAGCGCCCTCACCTGGGTCATCACATCAGCAAGCGGCATGTCCTGATAATCTTCAAACTCCGTATCGCAGAAATCGCAGGCAAGGTTACAGCCACCAAGCCGGATGAAGAGCGCTGGCCAGCCCGCATAAGGCCCTTCGCCCTGAATGGTGGGGAAAATGGATTGGATTTCCAGTGTGCTGCCATCATGCTGGCGCGGCCTGCGGATGGGGTTTTTTCCAAACATCGCTAAAACATCGCCGCCAGCGAAAGCACGATCAGCACCGTGAGTGTGGAAGCAGTGCCAATCTGCCGGAAAATAATACGCCCGCGTTTTACCTCGTGAATGGTGAGGCTATAGGCGTGGCACATGCGGCCAAATACCAGCAGCGCACCAAGCGCCGCAAGCAGCTTGCCAGATGTACCGCTGAGTTCACACAGCGCCATCAGCACCAGCGCCAGCGGCACATATTCCGCAAAATTCGCATGGGCACGGATGCGGCGGTTCATGTCGCTGTGGCCGCCATCGCCGAGCGAGACCTTGTGTGTGTAGCGCCCACGAATCACCCCCACGGTGAGCGCAAGGTAGATCAGCGTAAGCAGGCCGGCAAAAAACGCGGTGACAGGAACCATGGTCTTCTCCTAAGATAGAGCGATGAAGACCATAGCAAAAAAGCAAAAACTAGCAACCCGCCTTGTGCGCGCCGGCAGGCTTTCCAGCCCGTTTGGAGAAACCTCAGAGGCGCTGTTTTTAAACTCCGCCTATAGCTATGGCTCCGCCGAGGAAGGCGAAGGCCGTTTTGATGGCAGCATCCCCGGCTTTAAATATGGCCGCTATTCCCACCCCAACCTTGCCATGCTGCAGGATCGGCTGGTGGCGATGGAAGAAGGCGCCGAAAGCTGTATCGTCACCGCTTCCGGCATGGCGGCGATGTTTGCCATCATGATGAGCCACCTGAAGGCCGGCGACCATGTGGTGGCAAACCGTGTGCTGTTTTCTTCGTGTCATTACATCATCACCCAGATTCTGCCGCGTTTTGGCATCACTCACACGCTCGTGGATAGCGCGGATGCGCAGGGCTGGAAAAAAGCAATCACTAAAAAAACTGCGCTGGTATTTATTGAAACCCCAGCCAACCCCACACTGGAAATCACCGATATTGCCGCGGTTGCCAGCTTGTGCAAAAAAGCGGGCGCGCTCTTCGTGGTGGATAATGTGTTCGCCACGCCGCTGCACCAGCACCCGCTAACGCTTGGCGCGGATGTGGTGATGTATTCCACCACCAAGCACATTGATGGTCAGGGGCGTACGCTGGGCGGCGCTGTTCTTGGTAAGAAAGAATGGATCGAAAACACGCTCATGCCGTTTGTGCGCCATACGGGCCCGCATATGAGCCCGTTTACGGCCTGGGTGCTCACTAAAGCGCTGGAGACATTGCCGCTGCGTATCGCGAAGCACTGCGAAAATGCCGCCGCTATCGCACATACCCTTGAGGGGCATCCCAAGATTGCAACGCTTACCTACCCCGGCCTTCCCAGCCACCCGCAATTTGCCATCGCAAAAAAACAGATGTCGCATGGCGGGCCCATCATTGCGCTGGAAATCAAGGGCGGAAAGAAGGCGGCGTTCAAGTTCCTGAATGCGCTGCGCATCTTTGATATTTCAAATAATCTGGGCAACAGTAAAAGCCTCGCCACCCATCCCGCCAGCACCACCCATGCCAGCCTTGGCGCAGCCGAGCGAAAAAAGCTCGGCATCAGCGACTCGCTCATTCGCCTGTCCATCGGCATCGAAGACGCAGATGATTTGCTGGATGATTTGCTCGGGGGGCTTGCTATCTGCTAAGCGTATCTGCCTGTGGAGCCTTTTGAGCTTTTTGCTCGACTATCGCCTGAACAAAAGATTTATCTCTCTTTAACTCATCAACTTCATGACGTAATTTAGTAGTCTCAACTTCATGCGGATATTCAGCATTTTTACGAACACCTGACAAATAACCAAGTAATGCACCTATCGCACCACCAAAGAATGCACCATTAACGGCCTCATCCATCATAGGCGTTTTTACTTTACTAAATCTTGACGAAGCCACTTTAAGAGCAGCCATGACCGCAGCCCACAAAGCAGCACTTTTTAAGGCGGTTACAACCGCCCACTCGGGCTTCTGCGGCTGAGAGTTTATGTCTTCTTTCATGTGGTTAGTTTAGTGGTTAGGCACAAGAGAGTCATCCATTAAAATATGACAATTACATGACGGTAGCTCTTTAACTGTTGGCGCAGTAAACGCTTGAAATAAAACCTCTCCCCTTGAGGGAGAGGACGGATTGCCTTAGGTTTAGCGTAAGCTAAGCCTTAGGCAATCCCAGGAGAGGGGTAACTTATAAGAAACCCCTCTCCAGGAATTTCTAAGACTTGCGTTGCAAGCCTAAGAAATTCCGCCCTCCCCCTCAAGGGGGGAGGGAGACACGCGTCAAGCCCGAGGATGACATATAAACGTCAAATAAGTCGGCCTGCCGGCGAGGGCTTTTTGCTCATACCGGGTGGGGGTATAGTCCGGCCATGGTTTCAGCCAGTCATCACAGCGCGCCGCCTGCCAGAGGAAACTGGGGTGGGAAAGCAGCTGTTCCAGCATCCAACAGGCGTAATCCGCATGATCGGTGGCAAGGCGTAGCTCTGCGCCCGGCTTCATCGCGCGCGCAAGGCTATCCAGCAGCGGCTTTGCCACAATGCGGCGCTTATGATGGCGGGATTTCGGCCATGGGTCAGGATAGAGAATGAACACGCGGCTAAGCGACGCATCCGGCAGCTGATCAATCAGCGGCCGCGCATCATCGCCGTAAAGGCGGATATTGGTGAGTTTTTTGGTTTCAATCTGCTTCAGCAGTTCACCAATGCCGTTGACATAAGGCTCGCAGCCGATGAGTGCGACATTTGGGTTTCGCTCCGCCTGATAGGCCAGATGTTCACCGCCGCCGAAGCCAATCTCAAGCCATAAGAGGTTAGGGATTAGGCTTTTGGCATTAGGGGAAGAAATCTTTTCCCCAATCCCCAATCCCCAATCCCTGACATCTAACTTGGGCAGCAGCGTATCGATGAGCGACTGCTTGCCCGTGCGAAGGCGGCGGCCGCGGCGGCGACCGAACGAGGCAAGCAGTCGTGGCGATGAATGATTAGACGTTTCCGGCAGCAATTTTCAGCGGCTCATTCATCTTGAATTCATCCTGCAGGGCAGCAACTAAATCCAGCTTTTCCCAGCTGAAGCCACCGTCTTTATCCGGCTCGCGGCCAAAATGGCCGTACGCGGCAGTGCGGGCATAGATGGGGCGGTTAAGCTGCAGGTGCTTACGGATACCGCGCGGCGTTAAATCCATCAGCTTCTGCAGCACCAGTTCCAGTTTCGACTCATCAACGCGGCCAGTGCCGTCGGTGCTGACATAAAACGAGATCGGTTTGGATACGCCAATCGCGTAGGAAAGCTGGATGGTGCAGCGATCCGCAAGGCCAGCCGCCACCACGTTTTTCGCAAGATAGCGCGCGGCATACGCTGCGGAGCGATCCACTTTGGTGGGGTCTTTGCCGGAAAATGCGCCGCCGCCATGAGGCGCCGAGCCGCCGTAGCTATCCACGATGATTTTGCGGCCGGTGAGCCCCGTGTCGCCATCGGGCCCGCCAATGATGAACTGACCGGTGGGGTTCACATAAAACTCTGCTTCGTCGCACATCCAGCCTTTCGGCAGCGCTTCCATCACATAGGGACGCACGATTTCGCGAATCTGCTTCTGGCTGATGCCAGCGATATGCTGCGTGGAGACCACCACCGAGGTGGCTTTCACCGGCACACCGTTTTCATAAAGCAGCGTGACCTGACTTTTCGCATCGGGCCCGAGTTCTTTGGCCGCGCCGCTGTGACGCGCACGCGAAAGCCCAAGCAGAATGCGGTTCGCGAGCTGAATCGGCGCCGGCATGAGCGCCTTGGTTTCGTTGCAGGCGAAGCCAAACATGATGCCCTGATCGCCGGCGCCTTCGTCTTTATTGTCGCTGGAGTCCACACCCATCGCAATATCCGCCGACTGGCTATGCAGATGCACATACACATCCATGTTGTCAGCGTGGAAACCTTCCTGTAGGTAGCCGATCTCGCGCACCTTATCGCGCGCGATGCGCTCAATCTGCGCCTTAGTGAGATCCGCTCCGCGCGTTTCGCCGGCGATCACCACGGTGTTCGTGGTGGCCAGCGTTTCGCACGCAACGCGCGCCTCGGGATTTACCGCGAGCATCGCATCCAGCACGGCATCCGAAATCTGGTCGCAGACTTTGTCGGGGTGGCCTTCAGCAACCGATTCGCTGGTGAATACATAACGGCTGCGGCCATGAAAACGAGCGGACATGAAATCTCCTATATGACTTGTATCATTGTTTTTAGGAGGATTTGCCGAAGCTTTTTTAGCGCTTAGACCGATGTTTTACGTGGTGGCAAGCTGGCAAATCCCCACGAGAGGCGACAAAATTAGCTGAGTGTTGCCTGAAGTCAAGAAAAAGCTAATCCAGCAGCGGCTTGTTTTCAGCCACGGCACGCACCAGATCAGACAGGCGCTTACGAATCGGCTGCTCTTTAATGCGCTTGAAGGCCTTCATCATCTCCAGCGACTCGCGCTCGGAAACGCCGCTTTCAAACTCGAACTCCACGACATCCTCCGCAAAGCCTGCGGGCTTCGCTGAGCTGAGTGCATAGCCCTCAAGCCCTTCGAAGAAGTAAGATACCGGCACATTCATATAACGCGCAAACTCAATCAGACGCGATGCGTTCATCGCATTGCTGCCTTTTTCATACTTCTGCACTTGCTGGAAAGTGATACCCACGGCCTTTGCCACGGCTTCCTGACTCAGGCCCATCATGGTGCGGCGCAATCGCAACCGCTTACCAACGTGTTCATCCACATCCTGTTTGGTTGGAAGTGGAACTTTAATCTGCTTATTCATAATGAGACATATAGGTGCAAAGCACGCAACTCGCAAGCGAAATTAATTAACTATTTTGTTATTTCTTTGATAAATATGAAGCAAAATAATGATTAATAATAAAAAATAGACCACCAAGTTTGGATTTTCATGATAAAAAGTTGGGGTTGCCTCAGCCTTGGGCAGCCCGGCATCAAGCACCCCTTCACTACCCAGCTCCAGATAACTGAGAATACGACCATAGCCATCGACCACCGCGCTGATGCCGGTATTGGCCACGCGCACTAAGGGCAGCCCCTGCTCCACCGCGCGCAGGCGCGCCATGTGGAAATGCTGGTGCGGCCCCGTGCTCAGGCCAAACCATGCGTCATTGGTGAGGTTTAGCAGAAATTCCGGCCGCGTTTCTCCCACCGCCAGCTCTGGAAAAATCGCTTCGTAGCATATCAGCGGGCTGACCGGCGGTAAGCCTTGCCAGCTGAGCGTCTGCGGCCCAGCGCCACGACTGAAATCTTTCATGCCAACCGGTGTTTCCAGCCCATCGGGAATCAGCCAGCGCAGTGGCAGAAACTCACCAAAAGGCACCAGCTTGTGCTTATCGTAGCGGCTGGTGATCTTGCCCTCATGATTGATACTAGCGATGCTGTTGTAAATATTATCTCCCTCGGCATGCAATCCGCCGGTGATGAGCTGCTGGCCGGGGCGCAGCATCTGGCCGATGCGCGTCGTCAGCGTGGTGTCCGGCCGAATGACATAAGGCACGGCGGTTTCCGGCCAGATGATGTGGGTGACTTTTTCCACACCTTCGCTCTGGCTGAGTGCGACATGACGGCGAAGCCCTTCGAATTGCAACTTAGGATCCCACTTATGATGCTGTGCGATGTTGGCCTGCACCAGGCGCAGCATGACACCATCATGCAGCTTGGCATCACCAGCGGCAGCGATACGCCCATGCCCCCAGATCGCTGCCGCCGCTAAAACAATAGACAGCGCAGCGGTCGTTTTTTTCGCATGCGGCAGTTTCATCATGATGGCAACCGGAAGCACCGAGGCGATCACCACCAGCCACGACATGCCATAGACACCAACCAGCGAGGCAAGCTGCATCAGCCCATCATCTGCCATCAGCGCATAGCCGGCGAGGTTCCACGGAAAACCGGTGAATAAATGCCCGCGCGCGAATTCTATCAGTGTCCAGAGGATGGAAAAAAGCAGGACGGAGATAATACCCCTACCCCGTATTTGATAAAACAAGGCAGCGGTGATTGCGATATAAAGCGCAATCACGGCGGTGAGGCCGAACAGCGCAAACGGAATCAGCCACGCGAATTTTTCCGGCTCGGTGAGCAGTGCGATGGTGAACCAGTAGAGCCCGGCCATGAAATAGCCCCAGCCCCAGAAAAAGCCATCCCAGAAGGCGCGCCTGCGCGTTTTAGCAGCGCTGAGAAGCCAGAACAAACCGCCATAGGCGATGACGGCCAGCGGCAAAAAGAAAAATGGCGGCAATGTGAGCACGCCCAGCGCGCCAAAAAACATCGCCGTCAGGTTGCGCCTGAAACCTTGCGGCGTGGTCATGATGTGGTGTGAATACGGATTTTATGGATGCGGCGGGCATCGGCCTCAAGCACTTCAAAGCGGATGCCGCTGACATGCGCCACCACCTCGCCCCTTGCCGGAACTCTGCCAAGCTGGAAAAACACCAGACCGCCCAGCGTATCAAAATCTTCTTCTGTCTCTTCTGTGACCAGATTAAGACCGAGCGATTTTTCAAGCTTATCGATGTGAATGCGCGCATTCACATCATACACCCCGGCGGCATGCTTATGGATGCGGTCAGTCGCCTCCTCGCCTTCATCATGCTCATCGCGAATATCACCGATAATCTCTTCCACCACGTCTTCCAGCGTGACGAGGCCATCCGTGCCACCATATTCATCCACCACCATGGCCATATGGCTGCCGGCGCTGCGCATCTTGCGAAGCAAATCGACGATGCGCATGGAAGGCGGCACAAAAAGCAGCGGCCGCATGACGCTGGTCAGCGAATAAGGCTGATCCGCGGAAAACATCGGCAGCAGATCCTTGACATGCACAAAGCCGCGCACATGATCCAGCGTTTCTTCATAGACCGGGATGCGCGTGTGGCGATGTTCCATAATGTGAGTTTTCAGCGCAGGCAACGCGATATCGATCGACACCGCCTCAATATCCGTACGCGGCACCATGATATCGTGCACCTCAATATCACCAAAGGAGAGCACGTTGTGCAGCATCACCTTTTCCTCTGGCTCCAGACGGTCTTCGGTGTGCTCTTCGTGTTCTTCGATGACCTCGTCCAGCACCTCTTTGAGCGAGGCTTCCTGGCGGTTGCCAAATAAGTTTCGCAGCAGCAGACGCAGAGAAAAACCCGCGCCGAACTTGCGCTCAGAGGCTTGAATGCGGGCATTAGAAACAGCTAGCACCGGTTTATCGGCCGGTTCGGCAATCGATGGGCGATTCATAATATTTATCTTAGCATGGCAAATAAACTCAGCACAAGTAGGGATTGCTAATACCAAGTTTTTTAAGAATTTTTATTTCAAGTTGCTCCATGGCGTGGGCGTCCTTCTCGTCGTCGTGATCATGCCCCAGTAAATGCAGCACGCCATGGATAATCAGGTGTGTCGCATGGCTTTGAAATGTTTTGTGCTGCTCGGCCGCTTCGCGTTTGATGGTTTCAAAGGCGAGAATCACATCACCCAGGTAGGCAGATGGCGAAGCCTCAGGAAACGAGAGCACATTGGTTGGCTTGTCTTTGCCGCGAAACTGCTTGTTTAGCGAATGCACCAAAGCATCATCCGCCAGCACGATGGTCAGCTCTGATTTTTTTCTGCCAAGCGCCGCCAGCGCCGCCGCGCGTGCCGTTTTGCAATAAGGCCGCAGCGCGTTTTTCCACGGCGCAGCATGAAGCCGGATATGAATGTTATTTGCCGTCATCATCCAGATGCGGGCGGCCGCCAAGTTTCTTTTTACGATCCCACTCATCGTAGGCCTTAATGATTTTTGCGGCGAGCGCATGGCGCACCACATCCTTGTCCGAAAAGCGCACAAGGCCAATGCCATCAATGCCCTCGAGCTTGCGAACCGCATCACCCAGGCCGGATTTCACGTCTTTCGGCAGGTCGGTTTGCGATAAATCGCCGGTAGCCACCATGCGGGAATTTTCGCCCATGCGGGTTAAAAACATTTTCATCTGCGTGGCGGTGGTGTTCTGCGCTTCGTCGAGAATCACAAAAGCATTTGAAAAAGTGCGCCCGCGCATAAAGGCGAGCGGCGCCACTTCAATCTCGCCATTTTCCATGTGGCGCGCCAGCTTCTCCGCCGGAATCATGTCAAACAGCGCATCATAAAGCGGGCGCAGGTAAGGATCCACCTTGTCCTTCAGGTCGCCGGGCAGAAAGCCGAGCTTTTCCCCCGCCTCAACCGCCGGGCGCGACAGAATGATTTTTTCCACGCGCCCACTGATGAACTGCGCCACCGCCATCGCCACCGCGATGTAGGTTTTACCCGTGCCCGCGGGCCCCAGCGCAAAGACCAGATCATGCTGCTGCAGCTTCTGCATGTACTGCGCCTGAATATGCGAATAGGGCTTGATGTTTTTTTTCATCGTTTTGACGAGGATATCCTGGTTTCCAAACAGGCTGTCATCCTCGCGGTGCGAGACCATGCGTATGGCGGCATCGACCTGCGCGTTGCTGATATCCGAGCCTTTGCGCAGATCATCATATAATCGCCTGAGCACTTCCTGCGCTTGCTCCACATGGGTTTTTTCACCCTCCAGCTCCACCACGCTCCCGCGCGATGAGGCGGTGATGCCGAGCTGGCGCTCGATGCGCGCCAGGTGCGCATCATCCTGACCGAGCAGCATGGAAAGCAGGCGGTTATCATCAAACATCATGCTGAGATTGATGGGCTCGTGCGATGCATTCTTACCGTTTTTATCTTTCACGCGTTTCTCCTCTGGTTAGGCGGCCATGCCCCGGGCTTCGGTCACAATCTCACCAGCAAGACTATTGAGATAGCCGCCAGTAATACGCACTGGAAGGATGCGATTCATGATGTTTTCACCGCCATGAACATACACCGATTGCAGGTAAGGGCTTTTGCCAAGCACCTGGCCTTCGTGTTTGCCATCCTTGGTAAACAGCACCGGCATCAGACTGCCCACACTTGCCTCATTGAACTTCTGCTGCTGCTGGCGAAGCAGCGCCTGAAGCGCTTGCAGGCGCTCGTCTTTTTCTGCTTCGGCGACCTGCTGGTCATCGGCGGCGGCGGGGGTGCCGGGGCGCTGGCTGTATTTGAAGGAATAAGCCTGCGCATAATGAACATGCCGCACCAGCGCCATGGTTTCTTCAAAATGTTTCTGCGTTTCGCCGGGGAAACCCACAATAAAATCCGACGACAGCGCAATATCCGGCCGCATTTTTCGCAGGCGCTCGATGATATCGATATAAAATGCCGCGCTGTGCTTGCGGTTCATGCGTTTCAGCACCTCGTCGCTACCCGACTGGATGGGCAGGTGCAGATATGGCATCAGCTTCGGTTCGCTGGCATGGATGGCGATGAGATCCTCGCTCATATCACGCGGGTGGGAGGTGGTGTAGCGGATGCGTTCAAGGCCATTAATCTGAGCAAGTCGGCTGATTAAATCCGCAAGGCTCGCGTTCTCGCCGCGCTCATTTGCGCCGTGATAGGCGTTGACATTCTGCCCCAGCAGCGTGATCTCCAGCGCGCCGCCATCCACCAGCTTTTTCGCTTCATCCATAATCGCGCTGACACGGCGGGAATATTCTGCCCCCCGCGTGTACGGCACCACACAGAAGGTGCAGAATTTATCGCAGCCTTCCTGCACCGCCAGAAACGCCGAGACGCCCTGATTCGAGCTTGGCTCCGGCAGGCGGTCGAACTTGTCTTCCTCTTCAAAATCCAGCGCGACCACAGCGCCCTTTTCGCGCAGCGCTTTGGTGACCAGCTCTGGCAGCTGGTGATAATTCTGCGGGCCAAAGACCATATCGACAAAGGGCGCGCGGCGGATAATCTCCTCGCCTTCGGCCTGCCCGACACAGCCGCCCACCGCAATCAGCACCGGCTCGCCCGCTGCTTTGCGGCGCTCTTTTTCGGCGCGCACGCGGCCTAAATCCGAATAAACTTTTTCTTCCGCCTTTTCGCGAATGTGGCAGGTATTGAGAATCACCAGATCTGCTTCTTCCGGCGTTTCTGTTGGCGCATAGCCCAGCGGCGCCATGACATCTTTCATGCGCACCGAGTCATAGGCGTTCATCTGGCAGCCGTAGGTTTTAATGTAGAGCTTTTTTGTCATGAACGAAATTTTCTATGCTTCAGATGCTTGGCCGGAATAACCTCAACCTTGCCATCTTTCCACAGCGATAGCGACACACCTTCGTGAACTCGCTGACGCAAAAGCTTTTTAAACGCTTCGCGCATCGCAGCTAAGCTTTTTTTTGCATCGGAGGATAGGGAGTTATTTTTTTTCATGACACATCTATTTTTTTAAATAAACCTGCATTAACAATACGGCACAGATCATTGCTGCCTTCGGCAATCAGATCAACAGCAGGTGTGGTATTATCCAATATTTGCCAATAATCCGCCAGTGCTTTGTAGTGCTGCGGCAAATATTCATTGGCAAAGGTGGTTTTACCGGCGCCATTTGCCCCGGCGATGATGTAGACGCGCGGGCGCTTAAGGCTGGACGGCATTAATCTTTGCTGCGACGATAAAATCATTCTCGTGCAGGCCGCTGATGGTGTGTGTCCAGAGAATGATTTCCACATAGCCCCAACCCAGCATGATATCCGGATGGTGGGCTTCGCTTTCAGCAATTTCCGCGACCTTATTGATGAAGGCCAGCCCGCTCATGAAATCCTTGAACAGGTAGCGCCGCTTGATGGCGCGGTTGGAAAGCGCGAGCTCCCAACCTGGCACCTGAGCAAGTAATGGCTTGGCTTTAAATTCATCAATAACAGGGGTGCCGGGCGCGCAGACCGTGCATTTTTTTTGCGCAAGCGCGAAACCGGGCGTTGTATCTTGAGCCATAATGGCTTAAGTCTCTAGCGGGTAAAGCGATTTTCGTCAATCAGTTAGTTGATATGATTCTACTTGGCATTGATACAGCAACCGGCCCCTTTGGTGCTGCGCTCTGGAAAGAAGGCGCGCTGGCAGGCTATCGCGAGTGTTTGCAGCCGGGCAGGCAATCCGCCGAGCTGATGCCGATGATCGAAACGCTGCTGGCCGAAACCCAGACCAGCTACCATCAGCTGACGGCGATTGCCTGCAGTGTGGGCCCGGGAAGTTTCACCAGCATCCGTGTGGGGCTGGCGGCGGCGCGCGGCCTGTGCCTTTCGCTGGGCATTCCCGGCTGGGGGCTGACCACGCTGGAGGTGATGGCTTTTGGCCAGCAACATGCCCTCAGCAACGCTGCGCTTACCTGCCTGATTGCTGCTGGCAAAGGCGAATTTTACGCCCAGAGCTTTAAAGCGCAGGGCATGCAGCCCGGCGCGCTGAACGAGGCTATGGTAGCACCGCTGGAGCGGATTTTTGAAACGATGCCTGCCGGCTGCCACCTCATCAGCAACGCGGCGCTGCAAGCCCCCCATAGGCTCGCCAGCCCGCGCGCTGACCACCTTGCCACCCTCGCCGCCATCAAAAAAGGTGGCCTTGCACTTTCCCCCTTTTACATTCGCCCGCCTGATGCCAAACCCATGGACACCACCAACCGGCGCGATATGATGACCCCCAACAGCTGACACGGAGGCCACCCATGCTGAAACGACTCAAACCCTTCCTGCTTTCACTACTGGCCGCTGCGACGCTCGCCGGCTGTGCATCCAATGATTCGCCGGTAGACTTCCCGCCTTTGTCGTTCAAACGCTACCAACCCATTTATCTGAATGTTGCCAGCATCGAGTTCGTTGATGAGTACAAATCGCCGATGCGCTCGCCGAATGTTGAACATTTGATGCCATATTCGCCGGCAGATGCGATGCGCATCTGGGTCAAGGATCGCATTCGCGCTGTGGGCAGCGATAAAATATTGCAGGTGATCATTAAAGATGGCCGCGTGACAGCGAGCCAGATTCACAAAGATAACAGCATCGAAGATTTTTTTACCATCGACCAGGATCGCAAATACGAGGCCGCGCTTGATGTTGAGCTTCGCGTTTATGGCACACAAAGCGCCCTTTCTGAGGCCAGTGTCGTTGTGAAAGCCACGCGCTCAATGACGATGTCGGAAAATGCCAGCGTCTGGCGCAGAAACTTCGAATTCCGCAAAATGATCTATGAGATGATGGAAGCCGTCAACGCGGAGCTGGAAAAGAATATGTACATGCACATGGCCAACCACATTAACTTCTCCCAAAGCCCCTGATGCATGTTTACCTCCCCATCGCCGAGATGTCGGTTAATGTCTTTGCCATTCTCGGACTGGGAGGAGCAGCCGGTCTTCTTGCGGGCATGTTCGGCGTTGGTGGAGGCTTTCTGCTCACGCCGCTGCTGATTTTTATCGGTGTATCGCCCTCGGTTGCGGTGGCGACCTCCGCCAACCAGATTATTGCGTCTTCCGTATCAGGTTTTGTCAGCCACTGGCGAAGAAAAAATGTGGATTTCAAGATGGGCATTTACCTGCTTACGGGCGGATTTGCCGGCTCCACGCTCGGCGTTGCGCTGTTTCGCTGGCTGAAAGATATTGGCCATGTCGACCTGATTATTTCGCTGTGTTACGTCACATTCCTCGGGCTGATCGGCATGCTCATGGCGCAGGACAGCTATCGCGCTTATCGCAAACTGCCCCCGCGCGAGCCGGTTTCCAGCCGCATGTCGTTTTTAAACAGCCTGCCCTACCCTGTGCATTTTCCGGCATCCAAGCTGACCATCAGCGCAGTGATTCCACTGACCATCGGCTTGTTTGTTGGTGTGATGGTGTCGCTGATGGGCATCGGCGGCGGCTTTTTTCTCGTTCCTGCGATGATTTATCTGCTGGGTATGCCCACCACCATGGTGATTGGAACATCGCTCTTTCAAATCATTTTTATCACCGCGCATGTCACCCTGCTGCAAGCCATTACAACGCAGACGGTGGATATCATGCTGGCGCTGCTGCTGCTTTCCGGCTCAGTGTTCGGCGCGCAGGCAGGCATACGTCTGGGCAGCAAAATTCATGGCAATGTGCTGCGAGCCATGCTGGCAGCACTGGTGCTTGGCATTGCCATCAAGCTCGCGCTTGGGCTGTTTGCAACACCCGATAATGTATACTCCGTGAGCCTGCTTGATGATTAGGCAGCTTTTCATCCTCCTGGCATGTTTCATGACTATACCGGCTTTCGCTTCGCCGTTGGTAGGAGATATCTCGCAATACCGGATTGAGATGGATGCGAATTTCAATGGCACACGGTTGTTTCTTTATGGTGCACGCAACGACGTGGGGGATGTGGTGGTGGTCGTGCGTGGGCCAAGCAAGCATTATATGTTAAGAAAAAAAGAACCCGTTGGGGGTATCTGGGTCAACCGCGCGCGAATGAAGCTTTATGATGTGCCGGGTTTTTATGCCATCGCTAGCAGCAAGCCGCTGGATGATATCGACGCATCGGCGCTTTTTGCGCGCTTGAAAATTGGATTGCCCAACCTGTTTACGCCGCCAGCCAGCTCCTTTACTTTAGCTCGTCACAACGAGTTCACGGCCGCCCTGATAGAATATCAGCAACAGCGAAGGCTTTATACGGCTGAACCGGTATCACTGAAATTCATGGGCGAAATGCTATTTAAAGCCACCATTGAATTTCCTGACACAATACCCCAGGGGGAGTATACCGCCGAAATGTACCTGCTTCGTGACGGCGAAATTGCCGGTCTGCAATCCATTCCTATTACCGTCAATAAAACCGGTGTGGATGCTTTTCTTTACAACTTTGCACATCAATCGCCTTTTCTTTATGGAATAACTGCAGTGCTGCTTGCACTTGCTGCCGGTTGGTTCACCGGTCGCTGGTTTGAGCGTCGCTGATGGAGGAGCCATGTCAGATCTAGTCAAACCACCCAAATACCTTGTCTGCGTTGATGGACGGGAAGAATGCAAAGCCGCACTTGCACTATGCTGCATGAAGGCGCTGGCACGCTCCGGGCGCGTCGATATGCTGCATGTTACACCACCCGCTGATTTTCAAACTCTTGGTGGTGTGGCAGATCGTATCCGCGATGAGCATAGACGCGAAGCTGAGGCTTTGCTGGATCAGCTGATGAGCGATTGTCAGGAACGATACGGCATCCGCCCCGGCGCAGTCTTAAAAGAGGGGATGGTTGGGGAAGAAATCATTGCCGCAGCCACCAGTGACTCTGATGTGATCATGGTGGTCATCGGCACAGCGCACAATTTGAGCGCACGCGGCACGCTGGCCACATGGCTCGCCGGACAGCTGGGAACAAAATTACCTATTCCTCTTTTGATGGTGCCGGGGAATCTGACTCAGCAGCAGCTGTCACAGCTGGTTTGATCGATGTTCGAATGACCACGCTGCGCGCAAGCTTGTCGTGCCATCCTTGCCGGCGCTTGTCAAAATCGATCCAGAAAAATCCAAGGCAAAGAAATATCGCTGAAATCAAATACCCAAAGAGACGTATGATCACCTGCGTATCACTCAAGAGCTTGCCGCTTGCAGCATCCACCACCTTGATTCCCAGCAAGCGCTTGCCAGGTGTTGCGCCCCACAGTCGCCAGCACAAACCGCATAGCACCGCAAGCACCGTCATCTGCGTCATCACCGTTTCGAACCGGTATTTCAAATAACCACTCTGGAGCAAGTGCTGCCACATCAGATGATTGATCTGCGTCTCATTCATTTCTGGTGTGATCTGCTTCGCAGCGGATGACCAATCCAGCACCACTGGCGGCGAAAAAAAACCCATCAATACATTCGTCAGTGGCGTAAGAATCAAAATAGCAAGGGTAATATCAATCATGGCGGCCAGCATACGCCTGTGAAAACCGGCATAACGAGGATCCGGCGGCTGTTTTTTGTAAAAACCAAACAGGCCAATCGCATAAAGCGGTTTTTGTTCTTTCTTGTTCATGCAGCATCCACCAGCCAGCGAATGGGCGGCATGTGCGCCCATGGCTCTGGCTTATCGATGCGCGGCAGCTTGATGATGGGGATCTCCATCGCCACAAAGCGCTCAAACGTTTTGACCGTATCATCCATCGGCACATCGCTCTGCGGCGATTCACTCACCACCAGCGCATGCAGCGAAACGCCGCGCTGCCTCAGTACCTCAATTGCTGTCAGCGTGTGGCTGATGGTGCCAAGATAACTACCCACAACCAATATCACCGGCCAGCCGAGCGCGACCATCCAGTCCATCACAGTGTGCTCATGGCTGAGCGGCACCATGACGCCGCCGACCCCTTCCACCAGCAGGAAATCATTTTCAAGCGACGCATGCTCGCGGCAAAACGCCACCAGCGCGTCCAGCGCAGGGGCGGGTCTTGCCTCGCGCTCGGCAGCCATGTTGGGTGCCAGCGGCGCGCTAAAACGCCACGGCGAAATCGCCTCCATCATTTCCGGCGCAGGTGAAAGCCCCAGGCTTTTCAGAATGAGTGCGCTGTCGCTGCTGTCATCCTCTGGCCGAAAGCCGCTGATGACCGGCTTGAGCGCGGTGACTTTTTTTCCTGCCTGCGCAAGTTGCCAGCATAGGGTGGTAGTGAGGTGGGTTTTACCCACACCAGTACCAGATGAGGTAATAAAAAACGGGCGCATCAGCACTCCTTCCGCAGGGCAAGAAATACTATCTGCCAGCTGGCGGGCAGACCGCGCTCGGTGCGCTTTTGCCCGTAAGCCTGCTCAATGCGGGCAAACTGCCGCGGTGTCATCAGCCCGCGGCGGCGCGCATGGTGGGCGTTTGTCGCACCGATCGCCTGTAGCGAGCGCATGAGCGCAATGCTGTCGGGATAGTATTCGGTAATCGTTTCCTGCACAAACTGCTGGCAACGAAGCGGTGTTTGTTCAATGTACCCCATGAGGGTATGCGGTGTTATAAACTCACTGACATGCGGCGCATCATCCACCGCCTTGAAAGCGCCTGCCAGCTCGTGCAGCGTTCCGGCAAGCGGCAGCGTTAGCAGCGCTGCAGACTTGGGTTTTAACACGCGTGCTATTTCTGAAAAGACACGCTCAGGGCGCTTGCACCATTGCAGCATCAGCGAAGAAAAGACACCGTCCATTGATGCATCCGCCACCGGCAAAGAGTGAGCATCGGCCTGCATGGTGGGAAGACGGCGCATGGCCGATTCACGGCACATGCCAAAAGCGCAGTCCAGCCCAAACACGCGCCAGCGATGGCCGCTGCCTTTAGCTTCCTGCGCGAACTCACCTGTGCCGCAGCCAAGATCCAGAATCTGGCTACCGGCGTGCCAGCAACCCGCAGCTAAAGGCATCGCGCGGCTGCGAACCAAGCGCTGCAGCTCGGCATGCGCTGCATAATGACTGGCAGCACTGCTGAAATGGCGGATAGCGGCGTGTGTATCAAGCATGCAGATGTTCAGAAACAAGCTGTTTGAAACGAGTGGTATCATGCCAGTGGGGGGCATGTCCACAGCCCGGCCACAAGGAAATCTTGGCGCGGGGAATGCGCTGCGCAAACTGCGAAGATTGCGCAGAAGCCACCACCACATCCGCCTCGCCATGCAGCAGCAATGTAGGCGGGAAATGATCAAAATCCAGCACATCACAGCTATAGCCATCCAGCAGCGCAAGCCAGTTTAGCCAATTATTTGCAAGCACCGCCTGCTTGGAATAAGCGGCAAGCTGGCTGCGCACCACATCGCTGAACGCATCTTCATAACCCACCAGATCCCAGGCCTTGGTGAGCGTGCGTAGCGGATCGCGGCTGAAGTTACTGGTGAACTGATCGAAGGTCAGGCGCGGCATACCAAGCCTGCTTGCCGGGCTTTGCACAAACTGATAGGGCGCGGCGATTAGCACCAGCTTTTGTGGTGCGATTCTTTTTTCTGCAATCGCCCTTGCTGCCAATTGGCCACCAAGCGACCAGCCCACCAGCGCATCATAGTCATGCGCCTGCTGTCCAATCATTTCAAGCGCCGCTTCTACTGACTCGCAGGGCGCATAATCAATCGCATGGCTGCCGGGCAGGAGGGCGGACAGCGCATCATGGGGCTGCCCCCAGCCGGAAAGTGTGGCGATTCTCATACCCACCCCCCGGTATGTAGCGCATCTAAGAGTGTATCCACCTGCTGCGCCTGGTGCTGCGCCGAGAACGCAAAGCGCAGGCGCGCTGTTCCTGCAGGCACAGTTGGAGGGCGAATGGCCGGCACCCAGAAGCCGCACTGCTCAAGGTAAGTAGCGGCGGCAAGCGCACGCTCGTTTTCGCCCAACACCAGCGGCACAATGCCGCCTGCTGGCTCATCAAGCCCAAGCGAAGCAGCAAAGCGGCGGGCATGAGCAAGCGGTGTATCCGCGCGCTCTGGCTCTGCTGCCAGAACATCCAGCGCTGCCAGCGCGCCAGCGATAACGGCGGGTGGCAGCGCGGTGGAAAATATCAGGCTGCGCGCAGTAGTTTTCAGGTAATCAATTAAAACTCTTGAGCCCGCCACATACCCCCCATAGGCACCAAGTGCTTTAGAAACTGTACCGAGCTGGATGACAGATGACGGATGGCGGATGACGGCTGGCTGGTAGAGATCATGCGCGCTGTCAATCAGCAGCCATGCATCATAGCGCCCGGCGAGCGCTACGATTTCATGAAGCGGCGCTCTATCGCCATCCATCGAAAAAATACTCTCGGTGGCTATCAGGCAGTGGTGATGCTGCGTGCGATTCGCTTCGAGCAACATATGCAGGTGGTCAAGATTATTATGCGCAAAACGCATAAGGTTAGCGCCCGAAAGCCGCGCACCATCAAGCATACAGGCATGGGCAAGCTTATCCATGAGGATGAGGTCGCCGCTACCCATCAGCGCTGGTATCACGCCGATATTCGCAAGGTAGCCGCTACCAAACACACAGGCAGCTTCGGTCTGTTTATGGGCGGCAAGCCGCTGCTCAAGCTGGCTATAAAGCGGGTGATTACCGCTGACAAGCCGCGACGCCCCTGCCCCCGCCCCATAATGTAGCGCTGCATCGGCCGCGGCTTTCATCACCTGCGGATGGCGGCTAAGCCCTAGATAATCATTGCTGGCAAACGAGATGAGCTTTTTACCCTCTTTAAGGATGGCCGCACCTTCCTGCGGCTCGGCAACAGGCGGGCTGCGGCGCGCATGGCGGGCCTGAAGAAGCTGCAATTTTTGCTGTAAAAACACGTCTAAGGCTGGCATAAGGTTAGCTATCATAACCCAGAGGATTTGCCATGCAACCTGCTATCCGCCACGACTGGCGCGCTGAAGAAGTCAAAGCCTTGTTCGAGCTACCGTTTAACGAGCTGCTGTTTCAGGCGGCGAGCACCACCCGTGCCTATTTTAACCCCAACGAAGTGCAGATTTCGACGCTGCTTTCCATCAAAACTGGCGGCTGCCCGGAAGACTGTGCTTATTGCCCGCAAAGCGCCAAATACGATACCGGCGTGAAAGCTGAAAAGCTGATGGATGAGGAAAGCATTCTCGCTGAAGCAAAGAAAGCAAAGGATGCCGGTGCCTCGCGCTTTTGTATGGGCGCGGCATGGCGTGCACCGAAAGACCGCGATATTGATAAAATGGAGTCCATCATCCGCAGCGTGAAAGCTCTTGGGCTTGAAACCTGCGCGACGCTCGGCATGCTGAGCAAACCGCAGGCAGGCCGCTTGAAAGAAGCCGGGCTTGATTACTACAACCATAATCTCGACACCTCCGAAGCGTTTTACGACCAGATCATCACCACCCGCACCTATCAGGATCGGCTGGAGACGCTCGCGAATGTGCGCGAGGCGGGCATGAATGTCTGCTGCGGTGGCATTGTTGGCATGGGCGAAAAGATTGAAGACCGCGCCGAAATGCTTCGCACACTGGCAAACCTGCCGCAGCACCCGGAGAGTGTGCCAGTGAACCTGCTGGTGCAGGTGGAGGGTACGCCGCTTCATGGCCATAGTGCGCCGGATGGCTTTGATTTTGTGCGCACCATCGCGGTGGCACGCATCCTGATGCCGCGCTCGTTCGTGCGGCTTTCGGCAGGGCGCGAAAGCATGAGCGAGGAAATGCAGGCGCTATGTTTCTTTGCAGGCGCAAACTCCATTTTTTATGGCGAAAAACTACTGACCACTCCCAACCCAGAGCAGGATCAGGATAAAAAACTGTTTCAGAAGCTGGGTCTAAAACCTAGCTCCACCATCACCACGCCACATGCTAACGCAGCCTGATTGGTTTGAGCGCGGCCTCGGTCATATCTGGCTGCCCTACACCCAGATGAAACTGGCGCCAACACCGCAGGCGGTGGCGGCGACAGAGGGCTGCCGCATTAAACTTGCGGATGGGCGCGAGCTGGTGGATGGCATTGCCTCGTGGTGGAGCGCCTGCCACGGCTACAATCACCCGCATATTCTTGCGGCGATGAAGCAGCAGCTGGAGATCATGCCGCATGTGATGTTTGGCGGGCTGGTTCATGAACCGGCGCTAACGCTTGCGAGGCGACTTGCCGATATGACCGGCCTGCCGCGCGTGTTCTTTGCGGATTCGGGGTCGGTGGCGGTCGAGGTGGCGCTGAAAATGGCGCTGCAATACTGGCGCCTGAAAGGAAAGCCAAACAAAGACCGCTTTTTATGTTTCAAGGACGGCTATCACGGCGACACGCTGGGCGCGATGTCGGTTTCTGACCCGCAGCGCTCGCTGCACAAGGCATTTCAAAACAGCGTCATCAAGCAATATGTGGTGGATATTCCCAGCGATGAATATGGGTTTGCCGAGTTTGATAACCTGCTTTCCGGCGTGGCGGGCAACCTCGCCGGCGCGATCATCGAACCGCTGGTGCAGGGCGCGGGCGGCATGCGTTTTCATTCGGCGGACACGCTCGCGGAAATCCACCGCATCTGCAAACAACACGGCCTCATCTTTATCGCCGATGAAATCGCCACCGGCTTTTTTAGAATCGGCAGCCGCTTTGCCTGCGAGGAAGCAGGCATTTCTCCCGATATCATGTGCCTCGGCAAGGCGCTGACCGGCGGCGCGATCACGCTCGGCGCGACGCTTGCCAGCGAGGAAATTTACAGCGCGTTTCTTACTGACCGGTTTGATGATGCGTTCATGCATGGCCCGACCTACATGGCAAACCCGCTGGCCTGCGCGGCGGCCAATGCCAGCTTGGATTTGTTTGAGCAGGAACCACGCACCGCACACGTTGAAGCCATCGAAACGCAGCTGGCGCGCGAGCTCGCGTCTTGCCAAGGCCTGCCGGGTGTGGTGGATGTGCGGGTGAAAGGTGCGATTGGTGTCGTGCAGATTGCGCCGGAGCGCATGGATTATTATGGGCTGCGCGAGCAGTTTATTGCGCGCGGCTGCTGGATACGTCCGTTTAAGGATATTATCTACTTAACGCCGAGCCTTACCATCAGCAAAGAAGAATTGTCGCAGCTGACAGGGGCGGTGGTGGATGTCACGCGCGGGATATAGCGGATTCATTCCCTCCAACCCCGAAGTCCCTTT
>Ga0315900_10001299_pt1 | contig 39992 bp, 30 predicted proteins | sample LakEriMetagenome_FD_203521 | JGI IMG/M metagenome (GOLD analysis project Ga0315900, IMG submission 203521) | Freshwater fungal communities from buoy surface, Lake Erie, Ohio, United States - Buoy 12 MA114 | ecosystem: Environmental > Aquatic > Freshwater > Lake > Lake biofilm | place: USA: Lake...
TGGAAGGTGCGGACGGCTTCCACGAAACCCGAAGGCAGGTCACGCACCTGGCCGCCGACGCGGGTGTAGCTGGTGGTGAAACGGGCTCCGGTGAGCTGCTCGCTGAGGTTGTAGATCTTCTCGCGTTCCGTGAAGGTGTAGAGGAAGACGGTCATCGCACCGACGTCCATGGCGAACACGCCGACGCCGAGCAGGTGGGCGGAAATGCGGGCCAGTTCACAGCAGATCACGCGGATGGCCTGGCCGCGTTCAGGAACCTCCCAGCCCATCAGCTTCTCGACGGCGAGCGCGTAGGCGACGTTGTTGGCCAGGGGGGCGAGGTAATCCAGCCGGTCCGTGTAGGGCACGAACTGGTTGTAGTGCATGTTCTCGGCGATTTTCTCGTCGCCGCGATGCAGGAAGCCGACATCGGGCTCGGCCTTGCTCACGACTTCACCGTCCAGTTCCAGGATCAGGCGCAGCACACCATGGGTGGCCGGGTGGGAGGGGCCCATGTTGAGCACCAGCTTTTCGCCGACAATGTCCTTGGCGGCGGCGTCCATGCCCTCGGCCTGCATCGCTGCCTTGGCGGCGACATCAGGGGCTTCGTACTCTCGCGTGACTGTGGGCATCAGGTTTGGGGGGATTTGGCAGTATTCTACGCGGCAAATTTACCAGCAAGGCGAATTTGTGAAAAATTTCACAAGCTCGGCAGGCCGGGCTTTGGACCTGTCCCAGGGAAGGGCGGATTCAGGCGGGGGTCAGGCCGTTTTCCGGGCTTTTCTCATCCAGAGCAGGGCGATGATCAGTCCCACCAGGCCGCCCAGGTAGCTGGCGTTGTGAACGTAGGCCACCTGAACGAAGGCCACGGGGTCGATGACGTCCCGCCCGGCCAGCATGCGTTCCCAGGTGTCCATCCGGAGATCGTCGGGGCTGGCCGGGGCCATGAGGTAGGAGGCGGTGGCGAAGACCAGGGCGGTCAGCATCATCACGGCGACACCTTTCAAGCTCAGCCGGGCGGCTCGCCCAGGATTCAGATGCGGCAGGGAAATCCGGCCCATGAACCAGCCGGCGAAGAAGCCGACCCACCAGGTGGCCAGGAACCCGATTTCAGCCACAACGACCCGTTCGGGCGGTGTTTTGGGAAGGTAATGAAACTGCTGGAACTTGAACTCGGTGAAGTATTCCGGCCCGAGGCTGAAGGTGACTTGGTCATGGAGGATGCCGTAAGCCCCGGCAACCAGGGCTCCGCCGAAGCCGAAGACGGTCATCCAGAGGAACTGACGCAGGGTCAGGCGGGGGTAGAGCAGGTTCATGAGGGAGGTCAGGACAGCGGGTCATAGCCGACCTTTGCCCGGCAACGGATTCGGCAGCCGCAGGCGCCGAGGGGTCAATTGAGGAAGTCGAGCCCGAGGTCCAGGGCGCGCACGGTGTGGGTGAGGGCGCCGACAGAAATGGCGTTGACGCCGGTCGCGGCGACATCGCGGATGGTTTCCAGGGTGATGCCGCCGCTGGCCTCCAGCCAGAGCCTTCCTTCATTGAGGGCGACTGCCTGGCGCAGGCGTTCACAGCCCATGTTGTCGAGGAGGAGCATGTCGACACCGCGCAGGGTCAGGAAGCGCTGCATCTGCTCCAGGGTGTCGCATTCAAGCTGGATGCGGGTTCCCGGGCGATCGGTGCGCACGCGGTCAATCGCGGCCTGCAGGGCTTCATTGGAGCCGTTGGCGGCGATGTGGTTGTCCTTCACCATCACATGGTCGTAAAGGCCCATGCGATGGTTCGTGCCGCCGCCTGCCTTCACGGCGGCTTTTTCCAGCAGGCGCCATCCGGGGGTGGTCTTGCGGGTGTCCCAGATCTGGACGGGATGCGGGCGGACGGCCTCCACATAACGGCGTGTCTGGGCGGCGATGCCACAGAGGTGCTGGAGGAAGTTCAGGGCCGTGCGTTCTCCGGTCAGGATGCCGCGGGTGGGGCCCTGGATTTCCAGGACGACATCGCCCTTTGCGAAGGCCTCGCCGTCCTGCTTCAGAGGAGTCGTTCGCAGGCGGTCTTCGACGAGTTCAAAGACACGTCGTGCGACGTCCATGCCGCACATGACACCTGGCTCGCGGGCGACGATGACCGCCGAGGAACGGAGGGTTTCCGGGACGAAGTAGGTCGAGGTGACATCGCCAGGGCCGACGTCCTCCGCGAGGGCGGCCTGGATGAGGGATTCGGTGGCGAGATCCATGGGCTTAGCTTACGACGACACGGCGTCGGCGGCCAGGGCGGCGTTGCCGATGATGCCGGCCTCGTTGCTGAACTTGGCGGGCAGGATCTGCAGGCGTTCCCAGACGACGGTGCTGAGCATGGACTGCACCTTGCGCTTGAGCGGGTCAAAGATCAGGTCACCGGCCTGGGCCACGCCGCCGCCGATGATGAAGGCGTCCGGATTGAGCAGCCAGGCGATGCTGGAGATGGCGGTCCCGAGCCAGTCGGCGATTTCATCCCAGACCTGGCGGGCGATGTCGTCGCCGGCCTTGGCGGCCTCGGCGATTTTCTTGGGGGTGCAGTCCTCGACGCTCTTGGTGATGTGGGCCTCGGCGTAGCGCTGCACGGCGTGTTCGGCGATCTCCTTGTTGCCGGTGTATTTTTCCAGGGCGCCCAGGTTGCCGTAGTGGCCGGCCCTGCCGTCGCAGTCGATGCTCATCTGGCCGACCTCGCCGGCCGCGCAGCCGCTGCCGCGGTACATCTGGCCGTTGAGGACAAGGGCGCCGCCGATGCCGGTGCCCATGGTGAGCGCGACAACGTTTTTCAGGCCGCGTCCGGCGCCGTAGCGGAACTCGGCCCAGGCCATGGCGTTGGCGTCGTTCTCCACCACCACAGGAAGCCCGGTCTTCTCACCCAGGATGGCCTTCAGCGGCACATGCTTCCAGCCGGGCACGTTGGTGAGGATGTGGATGAAGCCGTGTTCGAAGTCCACCAGTCCGGGCACGCCGACGCCGATGGCGCAGATGTCGGGGTAGGCCTTGCGGAGCTTTTCCACACGCGCCGCCATTTCTGTGATCAGGGCCGCGGGGCCGGCGAAGCTGGAGGTCGGGATGGGCTCGTCGGTGAACAGGAGCTCGCCGCCGCGGCAGACGCCGATTTTCACAAAGGTGCCGCCGAAATCGATGCCGACGGTGGTGCGCTGGGGATCAGACATGGGAAGGAAGGGGGCGCGGAGGATGCCGCTGGCCCGTTGGGGCGCAAGGGCAAAACAAGGCCGCCAGTCATCTGTCCGGCAACGTCCGGCTGGGCGGGGAGGGGCTGGAAGTCCCGTTCTGGGACCAGGTTGGAACCGGCAAGCCTTGAGTTCCAGCCTGCGTAGTTCCGCCCATGAAACACGCCCTGATCCTCCTGGTGTCCGCCACCTCGCTCCTCGCCGCTGATGTTATTTCGATGGGCTCCCGGCGTGAGCTTTTCGTGGACGACCACCTCATCGGCAGCCTGACCGGCAGGGCCGAACAACGTTTGCATCAACCGCAGCCGCAGGACGTCGCGCTCACCCATGACGCCCCCTGGGAGGGCAGCGGCACCGGTTACCACAGCGTCTTCCGCGACGGCGGAAAATATCGGATGTACTACAAGGCCTGGCAGCTCACGGTGACGCCCGGCAAGGTGAACACGGGCGAGCATCCGCTGTTCACCTGCTATGCGGAAAGCGACGACGGCATCCACTGGCGCAAGCCGGAGCTGGGCCTGTTTGAATACAAGGGGTCCAAGGCCAACAACATCGTCCTGGCACCTGGCAAGATGGGGGCCGCCAAGCCTGATCCGGGGCACATCGCCGTGTTCAAGGATGACAATCCCGCCGCGAAGCCGGAGTCACGCTACAAGGCCATCGTGCGCTCGGATTCGCCCAAGGGCCTGCTGGCCTTCCATTCGCCGGACGGCCTCCGCTGGTCGCCCATGCAGGAGACGCCAGTCATCACCGACGGGGCCTTTGATTCTCAAAACCTGGCGTTCTGGGATGCCAGCGCCGGGCTCTACAGGGCCTACTGGCGCTATTTCACGGGCGGTGTGACGGATGAGAAAAACTGGAAGCCGGCGGGCGATCGTGCCATCCGCACGGCCACCTCGAAGGACTTTCTGCATTGGGAGAACCCACGTGACCTAGCCTATGTGGATTCACCCAGCGAGCAGCTCTACACCAACCAGGTGAAGCCTTATGCCCGTGCTCCGCACCTGCTGCTGGGTTTCCCGACACGGTATGTGGAGCGTGGCTGGTCGGAGAGCCTGCGGGCCCTGCCGGAGCGTCAGCACCGCGAGTGGCGCTCGAAGGCCAGCGACCGCTACGGCATGGCGGTGACGGAGGGTCTGTTCATGGCCAGCCGTGACGGGGTGAATTTCAAGCGCTGGAACGAGGCGTTCCTGCCGCCGGGCATCGAGCGTCCGGGCACCTGGAATTACGGCCATCAATACATCGCCTGGCATCTGGTGGAGACGAAGTCGGCGCTGGAGGGGGCGCCTGATGAGCTGAGCCTGTATGCGACCGAGAGCTACTGGACGGGGAAAAGCAGCGTGCTGCGCCGCCACACGCTTCGGCAGGATGGTTTTGTGTCCATCCATGCGCCGATGAGCGGCGGCGAGCTGATCACCCAGCCCCTGACCTTTACGGGCAAGACGCTGACGATGAACTTTGCCAGCTCGGTTGCCGGCGGGGTGCGGGTGGAAATCCAGGATGCGAATGGCGCGGCCCTTCCGGGCTTCAGCCTGGCGGATTGCGAAGAGCAGTTTGGCGACTCGCTGCAGCGCTCGGTCGTGTGGAAAAACGGTGGTGACGTCAGCCCGCTGGCCGGCAGGCCCGTGAAGCTGCGGTTTGTGCTGAAGGACGCGGATCTATACTCGATCAAGTTTGAGCCGGGGAAGCCGTGAGACGGGAGTTGAAGGTCCCATGACCAAGCTCCAATGACCAAGGAATGCCCCAAGACACCAAGGTTCAAGCGGTTCGGCGCTACGGCGCCCAAAGATCTTGAGCATCAGCCCTTGACCGCATCGAAGGACCTCCCTGCACGGCCTTCATCCTGGGGAATTCGGGCCTTCCTTGGGCATTGGATCCCTGGGTTTTGGTCATTTTCATGACAGCCTGCCACAATGACTCCTAAGACGCCCCGGCGGTCGCCTCTGAAAACGCGGGAAAGGCCGTGCCTCGCGAACCTCACCAGGCCCACTCCAGGCCGTAGCTGCCGGCGAGGGAGACGAGTTCATTGCGCATGGCCCACTCATCGGCGCGCGGCTCCATGTCGGCAGGGTGGCGATTGCTGGCACCCTTGAGAGCCATGCAGCCTGTGTTGTCGCCGATCTGGCGGATCGTTTCGATCTCCTCGCGGCTCAGGCATTGCTCGGGCAGGGCGGCGAGATCGTCGAGCTTGCTTTCAATGCTGCGCGCGCCTTCGCCATGCTCCTGGATGAGGGTGGGGACAACGCTTTTCACGGCGGTGTTGCCCAGGGTCCAGAGGCAGGCGAGCTGCAGCATGCTGAGGCCATGCTTCTTGGCGATGGGGCGGACTTTTTCCAGGCGCTCCACGCCATGCTCAATCCATTCGCCCGGGCGGTGGGTGCGGTGGTCGCCGTCACGGAACTTGTGGCCGGGCTTCACGTCATCGTGGAAGAGGCCGCCGTAGTCGACCACGCGGGCGAGGATGTCGACCTTGTTCTTCTCGGCAGCGGCGAGCACGTGCTGGCCGGGCCAGGGTTCGAAGGGGTTGAGGATGATCATCGCCCAGTCCATGCGGTCGCCGTAGCGCTCAAAGCACTCGATCATGTCGAGAGTGAAGCCGTTGGCGGGTCCGGGGGCGATGCCGAGGCGGTCGGTCATGCCTTCGTCACGGATGCGGGTGAAGGCGTCCCAGACCTTTTCGCTGGTGTAGCTGATGCTGTCGGGGTTGTGCAGCATGAGCAGGTCAAACTTGGAGCTCTGGCAGCGCTCGAGGCTCTTCTCCGTCGCCATCTTGAGGTAGTCGTAATACTTGTCGGGACCGCGCAGGGAGGGGTCAGTGAAGCGTGGGTAGCCACGGGAGCCCTGGCGGATGCCTTCATAAATGTCATGCCCGACGATGCCGACGAGGCAGTACTCCTCGCGAGGGATGCCCTTCAGGGCCTCGCCAAGCAGGGCGTCGGCCCGGCCCACGCCATAAACATCCGCCGTGACGAAGGTGCGGACACCCTTGTGGAAGGAGTCGCGCATGAGCTGCATGTAGTGCTCCTCGGAAAGCTGTTCACCGTAGTGCATGAAGCGGCCACCACTCCAGGTGCCGTAGGCGGTTCGAGTCAGGTTCATAGTCGGTCGGGAAAAGGGGGGTGGAAAAAGGAAGGCTTCTTTGCCAGCGAGGACGGGAAACGCAAGCCCAGGGTGGAGCCTCGCAGGATGCGGGCTGTTCTCCCCAAGAAACGCCAAAGGCAGGCCTTGCGGCCTGCCTTCAGGTGGTTTTGGGGGATGAAACGTGGGAGGGTCGATCAGACCAGGCCGGCTTCCTTGAGAACCTTGAAGGCACCGTTCTTGTTCACGGTCTTCAGGGCGCGGGCGGTGAGCTTCACGGTGACAAACTTGTTCAGCTCAGGAACCCAGATGCGCTTGGTGCGCAGGTTCGGCAGGATCACGCGCTTCACGCGCTTGGTGATGTGCTTGCCGATACCGCCTTCTTTCTTGGCTTTACCGCTGCGATGGATGTGATGGCCACGTGTGACGGTGACTCCGGTGACTTGACAAACTTTGGCCATAAGGTGCTTGGGCTGTAGGTTTCGGGGGAAAAGGGTCGCGAGATTAACCGACTGTCCCGGTTCGTCAACCGGTGAAATCGTCTATCCGGTGCGGCCCGGGGGATCAGTAGCTGAAAATTTCGCCTTCCTTGAAGAAGCGCTTGAGTTCGACGGCGGCAGCCTCGGGGGAGTCGGAGGCATGGACGACGTTGGTCATCTTGTCGCTGCCATAGTCGCCGCGGATGGTGCCCTTGGGGGCGGCCTTGGAATCCGTCGGGCCGAGCAGGTCACGAACGTGGGCGATGACGTTTTCGCCACCGAGAGCGAGGGCGATGACGGGCTTGCTCTTCATGAAGCCGGCCACGTCGGGGAAGAAGGGCTTGTCGGCGATGTGGGCGTAATGCTCCTTGAGGATCTCGTCGGTGAGCTGGATCATCTTGATGCCGCGCACGCGGAAACCTTCGGCCTCCAGGCGGCGCAGAACCTCCCCGTTGAGACCTTGGGCGACACAGTCGGGCTTGAGCAGGAGCAGGGAGGTTTCTTGGGCCATGGCTAGGAGGGGGGTGAAAAGGGGGATGGAGATTGGCGGCTCTCCCCATGGAAGTCAAGGGGCGATGGTGGAAGTCCTCCAGGGGTGGATGGCAGATAGGACGTCGCCTGATCTGGTGATGAATCCAATGCAGGTGCCAGATTTCATCACACAAGACTGGCAGCCAGCAGGGCTTTGTGCTAGGTGTTCCGATTCCTCCAATGCCATCCGGTTTCTGGGGGATTTTGACGCGCATGTCCGACCTCCTTTCCCAGATCCCCTCGCTGCTTTCCGGCTGTGAACCCCGACTGCGTGGCGAGGCGGAGCAGCTTGTGGAGGCGGATTCCGTGCGGGGGCTCGACGTCACCGCCGGGGAGGCCATGGCCGAGGTGCGGATGGATGAGCACAGCGTCAATGCGCGCTGGGTTTTTGAAGATGGCGCCTGGCAGGGCGAGTCAGACATTGAGGACCGCGTTCTCCATAATCTGGCCCTGGCGGCGGTGCTGATCGCCATCGAGCGCAAGGCCCGCCGAGACCCGGCAGCCTTCAAGCCTGCCGACCTGGAGACGCCCTTTCAGGAGGTCATCGAAAAACGTCTCGCCCGCCAGCTGACGCCCGAGGAGGACGCCTACCTGAGCAAGGTCGAGAAGCGTTTCCAGCGCGTGCAGCAAACCGGCACCATTTATGACCATGACATGGTCCGCCTGCACCCCAAGTGGACCATTCAGAGCGTTGATCCGCTGCCACTCTGGCCGGAGGCGCCGGCGACGCTGAGGGAGTTCTGGGACTATGTGGCCCTGGCCTTGACCGACCGCGGGCTGCCGATCCCCGGCTTTCTGCGCAACGTGGCCGACCTGACCGCCGTCCGCGACCGTTTGCGCGAATGGCGCCAGAAGCGCACCGTGCCTCTTTGGAAGGAGCGCATCCGCCGCCTGCTGCGCGATGATTCCGGGCTGGGCGACGGCCTGCGCAAAAAGGGTGACCTTCGCCTTTTGATCACGCCTGCCGAGGCCCGCTTGCAGGGCTGTTTTGACGACCAGGAGCGCTACCACTCCATCACCGGGGCGGAACTGCGCGAACTGGAGGAAGCCCAGTCCAAGGGAGGGCTGCTGGTGACGCCCGAGGCGGAACTGCTGCTGCTGTCCGCCCTCGGGCAGTCGTCTGCCGCTGCGGCGGACGTCTGCCGCTTTGACCTCGACGCCCACGGGCAGTGGCTGGGCAGCCTGTTTCAGCAACCGGCGCTGGCCAGCCGCCTGGTCACCCTCGACGAACATGCCTTCAGGCATTCCTCCAAGATGTTGAAATGGCAGGCCGTGGAGGATCTGGAGGTCAATCAGTTGAAGCTCAGCCTGGTCACCGAAGCCGGCGAAGTGCCGAAGGGGCCGCTCCGCGTGCTGCATGGTTCCGAGACGCTCTACCTGGGCGAGGACACCGTTTTCCCCGGGCCGCGCTGGATGCATGATGATTCAAAGATCGACGGCGCCCTGAGCATCCCGCTGGCGGCGTTGACCTCCCAGGAAGGCATCGAGTTTCTGGGCAAGATCGGCCTGCCCCTGCCGCCGAGCATCGCCGGCCGGGTGAAGCATGAGTCCCTGGAGGTGAAGATCCGCGCCGCCTGCCAGAAAAAGGCCCCGGGTTCCAACATCGAATACGCGACCTTCCAGGCCGAGGCAGTGAGCCCGGACGGCAGGCTGCGTGAACGCCTTGGGCCGGCCGGCTGGGCGCCGGTGCTCGATCACAGCGCTCCGGACGATGATTCGATTGTCTGCCGGGATCGTGCGGCGCTGGAGGTGGCGGAGGCGAACATCCGCAATCTGCATCCCACCTGGGACATCGAGGCGCAGGGATATCGAGTGCGCCTCACCAAGGCCTTCCCCGATCAGTTCAACTCCTGGGCCTTCAGCCTGCCCGGCGGCGTTAGCCTGACGACCGACGACCGTCTGCAGACCATCCTGGCCGACCCGTTGATCGCCCGCGTCCGGCTTGAGGCCACTCAGACCGCCATCATCGACTGGTTTGACCTGCGCATGATCTTTGAAATCGAGGGCGCGGACCTGAAGGCGGCGGAAATTCGCAAGCTGGTGGCTGCGAAGGGCGGTTTTGTGCAGCTCGCCGACGGCACCTGGAGGCGGGTGAAACTGGAGCTCACCGAGGAGCAGATCGCCCTCATGGACCAGCTTGGCATCGACCTGGACTCGCCCACGGACGAACTGCACCAGCTTCACTGGCGGCAGCTGGCGGGCGACAAGGCCAAGGAGGTGATCAATCCCCGGGCCTGGCAGAACATCACCCAGCGGATGGAGCAGGCGCGCCTGGAGGAGAAGCCGCCGTCCCCCGAGGGGCTGAACGTCACGCTGCGGCCCTACCAGGTCGATGGCTACCACTTCCTCGCCTACCTGAGCGTGAACAAGTTTGGCGGCATCCTGGCCGACGACATGGGCCTGGGAAAAACCATTCAAAGCATCAGCTGGATCCTCTGGCTGCGCGGACGTTTTCGCAACGCCTGGCCCTGCCTCGTGGTGTGTCCGAAGTCCGTGCTCGACGTCTGGGCGAACGAGTTTGCCAAGGCCGCGCCCGGGCTGCGGGTGCAGATCCTGCGTGACAAGGAGGAGCTGGACCTCGACCGCCTGAAGTCCGATGTGCAGGTGCTGGTCATGAACTACGCCCAGATGCGCGGCTGCATCGACTACCTGGAGACGGTGAAGTGGCTGGCCGTCATCATTGACGAGGCCCAGCAGATCAAGAACCCGGACTCCCAGGCCGCCCGGGCCGCCCGACGGCTGAAGGCGGAAAACCGCCTCGCCCTCACCGGCACGCCGCTGGAGAACCGTCTGCTCGACCTCTGGAGCCTGATGACCTTTGCGATGCCCGGGGCGCTGGGCGACCGCGCCTATTTCACCCGCAATTTCGACCGACGGAAGGACGAGAAGGCCAGCGAACGCCTCGGCGCCCGCCTGCGGCCCTTCCTGCTGCGCCGAACCAAAAGCCAGGTCGCCCGCGACCTGCCGTCGCGCAGCGAGGAGGCGATGCTGTGCGAGATGAGCCCGGAGCAGGCGCGGCTTTACAAGGAGGAACTGGCCCGCGCCCAGCACCTGCTGCTCACCAGCACCAGCTTCGAGGTGCTGACGCGCAAGCGCTTCGCCGTGCTGCAGGCCCTGACCCGCCTGCGCCAGATCTGCTGCCATCCGCAGCTCGCCAACGCCGACAACCACGCGGCCGAGAGCGCCAAGCTCACCGCCACCCTGGAGCTCATCGAGGAACTGCACGCCGAGGGGCACAAGGTGCTGCTGTTCAGCCAGTTCGTCTCCATGCTGGAGATCCTGCGCGACCGGCTCCAGGAGCTCAGCATCCCTTATTACTGGCTCACCGGCAGCACCCAGAACCGCAGCGAGGTGGTGGACCAGTTCCAGAAGGACGAGGACGCCTGCGTCTTCCTGCTCAGCCTCAAGGCCGGCGGCAGCGGTCTGAACCTCACCGCCGCCAGCTACGTCATCCTCTACGACCCCTGGTGGAATCCGGCGGTCGAAGCCCAGGCGATCGACCGCGCCCACCGCATCGGGCAGACACAGCCCGTCATGGCCTATCGAATGATCACGAAAAACAGCATTGAGGAGAAGATCATGCTGCTGCAGCAGAAGAAGCAGCTCATGTCCGCCAACATCCTCGGCGAGGGCGGCTTCGCCCGCAGCCTGGAGAAGAGCGACTTCGAGTTCCTCTTCGACCTCGAGGCCGAGGAAAAGCTGCGCCAGGAGGACTGAGGAGAGGAAGCCCCTGGAGGACGGGGGCTTTTTGATGGGACACCATCTCGCGTAGCGAGATGGCCACTTTGCTTCGCCTGATCGCGTTTGGACGCGGATCAGTAGAGCAGCAGCTGGATCTCGCGGTCCGTGAACTGGGAGGTGTCGTGGACGACGAGGAGGTCCCCCATGGTTTCCAGGTTCTTCCATTCGGTCTCGAATTCGGGCACCAGAAAATCGGCGGTATTGAGGACGGGTTCCTGGACGGTGCTGTGAACGGCTGCCTGGGAGGAGGCCGTGGTTTCAGCCGAAGGGGTGCCGACCAGGGAGATGCCGAGGAGGGCGATCACGGCAGCCGCCGCCCAGGCAAGTCCTGTCGCCGCCGAGTCACGCTGCTGCCACCAGGCCCTGATTCCGGCCAGCCAGCCGTGGTCCTGGGGGGTCTGTCGGGCGGCTCTGACCACGTTTTGGACGAAATCAGGACGCGGCTCAGCGCGCCTGGCCTTGCCAAGCAGGTTCCAGAGCGGGTCGTTGGGCGTGAGAGGTTCCATGACAGTCGGTTATAACCCGCCTGAGCCCTGCAAGTTGCGGAGGGGCACGAAAATTCAGCCCGGCGGCCAGTCGAGCGCGCGGCCGGCCAATAGGTGTACGTGCAGGTGGGGGACGGTTTCCCCGGCGTCCCTGCCGTGGTTGATGACGAGGCGGAAGCCCTTGGAGAGGTCCTTGACGCCCAGCTTTTCGGCGATCCTGCCCGCGGCGAGCAGCAGGGCGCCGAGGGTGGCCTGATCTTCGGAACCGGCTTCGCCGACGCGCGGGATGACCTTTTTGGGGACGATCAGCACATGCGTGGGGGACTGAGGATTGATGTCGTTGAAGGCGGCGACCAGGTCGTCCTCATAGACAAGAGGCGCCGGGATCTCACGGTCGATGATCTTCTGGAAGATGGTTTTTTCGGACATGGTCGGGGATCAGCTGAACAGCTCCTCCTGGTCGTCATCCCGGGAGCGGCGGCGGTCGAGGGACTTGATCTCGTCGATGAACTCGCCCACATCCTCGAACTGACGGTAGACGGAGGCGTAGCGGACGTAAGCCACATGGTCGATGCCCTCAAGGCGCCGCATGACCTTGGCGCCGATGACTGTGGAGGGGATTTCGCGGTAGCCCTCCTCCTCCAGCTCGTTGGCGATGTCATCGGCGAGCTGCTCTAGCTGCTCCATCTTGACGGGGCGCTTTTCACAGGCCTTGCGCAGGCCGGACATCAGCTTTTCGCGGTCGAAGTTCTGGCGGGCGCCGTTGCGCTTGACCACGCGCAGCTCCTCGCGCTCGACGATCTCATAGGTGGTGAAGCGGAAGTTGCAGCGCATGCATTCGCGCCTGCGGCGGATGGCGTGGCCCTCACGCGCCTCACGTGAGTCGATGACCTTGTCTTGGGAACTACCGCATTTGGGACAGCGCATGGTTGGGGGGACCTAAGAATGCCATCTGGGCCGGTGAAGGCAAGGGCCGTCTTGGCGGGCGTGCCGGCGCGCACCCCGGCAAGGCGCAGCTTGGCAAAGTTGATTCGGCTGCTTTGATGGCGGGATGCCTTCACGCTTGTTTCAGACCCAGAGTTTTCATGCTGAGCCCGCCGTTTGCGCCTTGTTTGAGCCCGGCGGAGCGCTCGCCGACGGCCAAGTCTGGCAGTCGGAGACCACGAAGGTGGTGCGTGTGCCGGTGAATGCGGACCAGGGCTGCTATTTGAAGCGCTGTGGCAGGGAGTCGCTGAAGCACCTCCTGCGGCCCCTGCTGTTTTTCCGAAGGCCCTGCTCGATGGCCATGCGGGAGCTGCTGATGCTCCAGGCGCTGCGGCAGGCGGGTTTTCCAGCCATGGAGCCCCTGGCCTGGGGGGAGCGACGGGTTCTGGGCATTCCGGTCGGCGGGTTCCTTTTGGTCAATGAAGTCCGAGGGGAGCTGGCGGACCGCCTGCTGTCCACGCTTGCAGGAGATGAAAGGGAGCCCCTGCTGAAGGAAGTCGGCACCCTTCTGGGCAGGCTGCATGCCGCTGGATTCTACCAGCCGGTGCGCCTGAAGGACCTGATCATGGCCGAGCAAGGATTGGTCTTGATCGACCGGGAGACTTCGAAGCCCTGGCGCGGGGTCTTTGCCCGCCGCTGGTGCCTGGAGTCGCTGCGCCGTTCCATCCGCAAGTCGGTTTCGGACGGCAGCGTCCTGACCCGCCCTGACCTGGAGGCCCTGGCCTCAGGCTACTGCGCGGCGATCACCGAGCGCTGGCTGGTTCGGCCAGACGAGTTGCTGACAAAAACAGGAAACCCGGGTCCCGGCAAAAGCTGAAGAACCCGGGTTTGAAGGCTGGAGACGAGGCCTGGTCAGTTCACAAACGTGATCCTGCCGGACTGGCCGGCGGCCATGGCGGCGTGCTGGGCGTCGGTGCAGGAGCTGTTGATGGGGGCGTCCGGCGCGGCATCGCTGGCGGTGAGCAGGCCGTTTTCGATCATATAACGCTCGACTTCCTCGCCGCTGATGTCGGCGAGCATGACGTCGTTGACCACGACGCAGGGGCTGAGGGGCTGGCCGCTTTTCTGCTCCATCTCCCAGCGGAAGGCGGGGTTTTTGATGATGTCCTTCTCCTCGTAGTCGAGGCCGTATTTGCGGAAGATGGCGCGCACGCCTTCGCTCCAGCCGCAGTAGGTCTTCAGGTAGGCGGTGATCTTGGGTTGGCTCATGGTTTGGGATGTTGTGCCTGTTTGACGGGCGATGACTTGGAATACTGGGTTACGTTTGAGATCAGCAACGGGCTGAAAAACCTGCCGGGGATCAGACGAGGGCGGCGATGCGGCGGCAGACTTCCTCGACATTGGCGCGGCTGTTGAAGGCGCTGATGCGGAAGTAGCCTTCGCCGGCGCCGCCGAAGCCGCTGCCGGGGGTGATGACCACGTTGGCCTCGTTGAGCATCTTGTCGAACATCTGCCAGCTGGTGAGTCCGTTCGGGCAGCCCACCCAGACATACGGGGCGTTGACGCCTCCATGGACGGCCAGGCCGGCCTTCCGGCAGGCTTCGACGAGCAGCCTGGCATTGCCCATGTAGTGCTCGATGAGCTCGGCGACCTGCTTCTTGCCCTCGGGGCTGTAGATGGCTTCGGCGCCGCGCTGCACGATGTAGCTGGTGCCGTTGAACTTGGTGCTGTGACGGCGGCTCCAAAGCGGATGGATGGCCTGCTTGCCTCCGGCCTTTGTTTTGCCCATCAGGCCCTTGGGAATGACGACCACGGCGCAGCGGACACCGGTGAAGCCACCGTTTTTGGAGAAGCTGCGGAACTCGATGGCACAGTCGCGGGCACCTTCGATCTCGTAGATGGAGCGCGGCACGGAGGGGTCCTGGATGAAAGCCTCGTAGGCGGCGTCGTAGAGCAGCGTGGTGCCGTTGGCGAGGGCGTATTTGACCCAGGCCTCAAGCTGGGCGCGGGTGGCGGTGGCCCCGGTGGGATTGTTCGGGTAGCAGAGATAGACGAGGTCCATCGGTTCGGACGGGATCTTGGGCACAAAGCCATTTTCAGGGGTGCATTTCAGGTAGTGCAGCCCGGCATAAGCGCCGTTTTCATCCGCCTCACCGGTGTTGCCGGCCATGACGTTGGTGTCGACATAAACCGGGTAGACCGGGTCGGTGATGGCGATCTTGTTGCCGCTGCCAAAGATGTCGAGGATGTTGCCGGTGTCGCACTTGCTGCCGTCGGAGATGAAGATTTCATCGGCCTCGACCTGGATGCCGCGGGCCTTGAAGTCGTTGTCCGCGATGGCGTTGCGCAGGAAGTCGTAGCCCTGCTCAGGGCCGTAGCCGCGGAAGCTGGCACGGTCGCCCATTTCATCGACCGCCTTGTGCATGGCGTCGCGCACGGCCTGGGGCAGGGCCTCGGTCACATCGCCGATGCCGCAGCGGATCAGGCGTTTGGCGGCCTCGGGGTTGGCCTCGGTGAAGGCCTTCACGCGGCGGGCGATTTCGGGGAAGAGGTAACCGGCTTTGAGCTTGTTGTAGTTTTCGTTGATGTAGGCCATGGCGGAAAAGGGGCCGCCATGGTGGCGAGTCCGGCGGGGGATGCAAGCGTCCCGAATCCCGGCTCCGGAGTCCGGCAGTGTTGGTTAGGCCTGGCGGGCTGCCTGGCAGGCATGCCAATAATGGACGCGGACAGGGCAAAAAAAGCGAACAGCAGGTCAAAAAAAACCCGTTTCAAGAACTTGCCTGTTTGCGAGGCAGTTTCAGTCTTGGGGCCTTCTTCTCGTTGAACCATGCCAGCCTTTTCCGACCCCTTCCGCCAGGCCCGCGCCGAATCCGGCGTGCTTCAATGCCCGTTTCACGGAGAAAACATCACCATGATCCTTCGCCACGAGGATGTCAGGAAGGCGGCGAAGGACTGGCAGACCTTCAGCTCCAACGCCCCGTTCCGTGTGCCGATTCCCTCGGAGGAGCAGGTTCGGAGCATGCGTCAGCTGCCGATTGAAACGGACCCGCCCGATCACACGGACTACAGGGCGATCGCCGAGCCCTTTTTCCAGCGTGCCAAGGATCCGGAGATGATCGCCCGGGTCGAGGCCCTGATCGGCGGCATGCTCGACCAGGCGCTCGGCCAGGACCGCATGGAGGTGGTCAATGACTTCGCCCTTCCCATCCAGTCACGCGCCCTGACTTATCTGCTCAACACTTCCGAGAAAGAGGCGGAGACCTGGATTGGCTGGGGCATCCACGTTTTCAAGGTGACCGGGGGCGAATTCAAAAAGGGGACGGTGCTGGAAGATTATCTCGCCCGGAAGTTCGACGAGGCGGCGGCAAATCCCGGGCGGGACTTTTTCAGCGCCCTGGTGCAGGCCGAATACCGGGGGCGGCCGCTGACGAGGGAGGAGTGCATGGGCTTTGCCAACCTCGCCTTTGCCGGAGGGAGGGACACGATCATCCTGACGATTGTCTGCGCGCTGGGCTACCTGGCCGAACATCCAGAGGCCCTGGAATTCCTGCGTGAGGACCCACGGCGCATCACCCTGGCGAGCGAGGAGTTTTTCCGCGTGTTCATGCCCCTGACCCACATCGGACGCGTCTGCCCCGGGGAGACCGAGGTGAATGGCACCATGGTGAAGGCGGGCGAGCGTGTGTCACTCTGCTGGTCGTCCGCGAACTTTGATGATGCTGCCTTCCCGGAGCCGGATCAGGTCAAGCTGGACCGCAAGCCCAACCCCCACCTCAGCTTCGGCTTCGGCACCCACCTCTGCCTCGGGGCGCCTCACGCCCGCCTCATCCTGCGCACCCTCCTGAGGCTGTGCTGCGAGCGTGTGAAGAAAATCGAGACCATCCAGGCCGTCGAGCGTGTTGAGCATGAGGCCAGGTTTGATCGGGTGCTTGGCTATGATGCGCTGGTGCAGCGATTTGAGGCTCTCTGATTTATTATTTAATCAAAAGAAAAAGGGTTGTCATCCGCCCGTATTCTCATGTGACTATGATACGCATTCACGTCATTATCAGCCTGGCTTCAGCCGGTGGTCTCCTGGAGGCCGCCACCCAGCCCGTGGCTTTCAACAGGGACATTCGTCCCATTCTCGCGGACGCCTGCTTTCACTGCCATGGGCCTGATCCCGGAACACGCAAGGCAGGGCTGCGCCTCGACACCCAGTCCGGCTTTTTCACCGCCAAGAAGGGCGAGCAGCCCACCGTGATCCAGGGCAAGCCGGACGCCAGCTCGCTCTACCAGCGCCTCATTACGACCGATGAGGATGAGGTCATGCCGCCGCCGGATTCCCACAAGGAGCTGAAGCCGGCGGAGATTGCCAAGATCAAGGCCTGGATCGAGCAAGGTGCGCCCTGGCAGCCGCACTGGAGCCTGATCCCGCCGCAAAAACCCGCCGTGCCGGCCGTGAAGGATGAATCCTGGGTGAAAACGCCCGTCGATCGGTTCGTGCTCGCGAGGCTTGACCAGGCGGGCCTCAAGCCGGCTCCCGAGGCTGACGCACACACCCTGGTGCGGCGCATCTCGCTCGACCTGACCGGCCTGCCGCCTGCGCCGGAGTTGCTGAAAAAATACGCCACCTCCGACAGGCTGACCGATGCGCAGGTCAGCGCCCTGATTGATGAGCTCATGAAATCCCCAGCGTATGGCGAGCACCGCGCCCGATACTGGCTCGATGCCGCGCGATACGGCGACACGCACGGTCTGCATTTCGACAACTACCGCGAGATGTGGCCCTACCGCGACTGGGTGGTGAAGGCCTTCAATGCGAACCAGCCCTTTGATCAGTTCACCGTCGAGCAGATCGCAGGCGACCTGCTGCCGAACCGCACCGATGACCAGCTCATCGCCACCGGCTTCCAGCGCTGCAACATCACCACGAACGAAGGCGGCACCATTGATGAGGAAAACCTGGCGAACTACGCCGTTGACCGCGTGCAGACCATGGGGTGGGTCTACTTCGGCCTCACGACGAACTGCGCGCAGTGTCACGATCACAAGTTCGACCCCTTCACGATGAAGGACTTCTACTCGATGGCCGCGTTTTTCCGCAACACGACGCAGCCTGCGAAGGATGGCAACATCAAGGACGGCCGCGGCCCCATCCTCGTGATCCCAGGCGAGCAGGACAAGCCGCGCTGGCAGAAACTGCCCGCCGAGATCGCCGAGGCCGTGAAGCGGCGCGACGAGCGCCGCAAGGCCGCGGGCGCGGATTTCAACGCCTGGCTTGCCTCCGCGAAGCCGGAGCATCTTGACCAGGATGTGCCCACGAAGGGCCTGCAGGTGCATCTTCCGCTCAATGAAGGCGTCGGCAACGACGTGGCGAACGTGTGCGGCACGCCGGCGAAGGCCAGGGCGCTCGGCCAGATCTCCTGGACACCCGGGGGCAAGCTTGGCCCGGCTCCGGTGATCAAGCCCGGCAGCACCTTTGAGGTCAGCGACGCGGGCGACTTCGAGCTGAACCAAAAGTTCAGCTACGGCGCCTGGGTCAAGGCAGGCCGCAACGGCGTCTTTGGCGCCATCATGTCGCGCATGGACGAGAAAAACGGCTACCGCGGCTGGGACCTCTGGCAAAGTGACCGAGGCATCGCCGTTCACATCATCGACAAATGGTCGGACAACGCCCTCAAGGTCACCACGCGGGACGCCGTGCTCAAGCCCGGCGTGTGGCAGCATGTCTTCGTGACCTACAACGGCAGCGGCAAGGCGGCCGGCGTGCAGATTTACATCAACGGCGTGCCGCAGAAGCGCCTCATCGTGAACACGAACACGATCAAGCCCAAGGCCAGCATCCGCACCACGGTGCCGCTGAAGATCGGCCAGCGCAGTGATGGCCAGCACTTCACCGACGGCTCCGTGCAGGACGCCCGCGTGTATGACCGTCAGCTCAGCGAGGCCGAGATCAAGACGCTGTCGAATGTCGGCCCGCTGCGCGCCATCCTAGCCGCCGCGAATGACAAACGCACGCCACAGCAGCGCAACGCGCTCTTTGCCCACTACCTCGCCACCCGTGACGGCGAGTGGATGAAGCAGGACAGCACGGCCAAGAAGCTCGAGGCCGAAAAGCAGGCCATCAAGGCCCGCAGCCCCATCACGCATGTTCAGGAAGAAGTCATGAACGTCGCGCCGATGGCGAACATCCTCGCCCGTGGCGCCTATGACAAGCCGGGTGAACGCGTTGAGGCCGCCGTGCCCGCCGCGCTGGGCACGCTGCCGGAAAAAGCGCCGAAAAATCGACTTGGTCTCGCGCAGTGGATTGTGAGCAAGGAGAACCCGCTCGCCGCGCGTGTCACGGTGAACCGTTTCTGGCAGGAGGTCTTCGGCCAGGGGATTGTGAAGACGCCGGAGGACTTTGGCATCATGGGCGCGGCTCCGAGTCATCCCGAGCTGCTCGAATGGCTCTCCGTCGAGTTCCGTGAGGGCGGCTGGGATGTGAAGAAGTTCTTCAAGCTCATGCTCACCAGCGCCACCTATCGTCAGATGGCCGCCGCCACACCGGAGAAGATCGAAAAAGACCGCGACAACGCACTTCTCAGCCGCGGCCCGCGCTACCGCATGGACGCCGAGATGCTGCGCGACTACGCGCTCGCCGCCAGCGGACTGCTTTCCGCCAAAATGGGCGGCCCCAGCGTGAAGCCCTACCAGCCCGAAGGCATCTGGGATGTGGTCGGCCTGCCCGGCGGCGACACGCGCAATTACGTCCAGGACAAGGGTGACAACCTCTACCGCCGCACCTTCTACACCTTCTGGAAGCGCATGGCCCCGCCGCCGAACATGGAGGTCTTCAACGCCCCCAGCCGTGAGGTCTGCACCGTCCGCCGCGAGCGCACCAACACCCCGCTCCAGGCCCTCGTCACGATGAACGACCCGCAATTCATCGAAGCCGCGCGCAAGCTCGCCGAAAAAGCCATCGCCTGCGGCTGTAACGACGACGCCAAGGCCCTCGCCTGCATTGCCGAGCGCATCCTCTGCCGTCCCCTGAAGGAGAAGGAGAAGCCGATCATCGAAGCCAGCCTCAAAGACCTGCGCGCCCACTACACCAAGACGCCCGCCGATGCCGAAGCGCTGCTGAAAGTCGGTGAATCACCTGTCGATGCGAAGCTGCCAAAGCCGGAGCTCGCCGCGTGGACGATGCTCACCAACCAGCTTTTCAATCTGGATGAAGTCCTCAATAAGTGATGTTGAACCCGCCATTCATCACCGCATCGGCGAAGCAAAGTAGCCATCTCGCTCCGTCGGGATGGATGCCCTGCTGACGCATTTCGCGTTCACCCAACTTGAAACCTGAAACTTGAAACCCATGAACCCCTTCACTCGCCGCCAGTTCTTCACCTCCGGCTCGCACCTCCTCGGTGGGGCCGCGTTGTCATCGCTCTTCGGCCAGTCGCTCCAGGCGGCGATGTCGCACAAGGCCGGAGGGCCGCACTTTGCGCCGAAGGCCAAGCGTGTCATCTACCTGCACATGGTCGGCGGACCGTCGCAGATCGACCTCTTCGACCACAAGCCGGAGATGATGAAATGGTATGACAAGGACCTTCCGGACAGTGTGCGCCAGGGGCAGCGCCTGACGACGATGACCAGCGGGCAGGCGCGATTCCCCATCGCCCCTTCGAAGTATCAGTTCAGCGCGGCGGGCCAGTGCGGCATGATGATGAACACCGAGCTGCTGCCGAATCTCGCGAAGAAGGCCGACGAGATCTGCTGGATGCGTTCGCTGCATACAGAAGCGATCAATCATGAGCCCGCCATCACTGCGATGCAGACCGGCAACCAGATCACCGGCCGTCCCTGCCTCGGCTCCTGGGCCTCTTACGGCCTGGGCTCGATGAATGAGAACCTGCCCACCTTTGTCGTGCTCGTGGCCACGCCGACGAATCGTGAGCAGGAGCAGGCCATCTCCGCCCGTCTGTGGAGCAGCGGCTATCTTCCCGGCCAGCATGCAGGCGTGTCCTTCCGCAGCAAGGGCGACCCCATCCTGTACATCAACAATCCACCCGGCGTGCCGGACAGCGTGCGCAAGCGCACCATCGAGGGTCTCAACGCGCTCAACGCGCTCGAGTACGAACAGCTGGGTGATCCGGAGACGCAGACACGCATCGCGCAATACGAAATGGCCTTTCGCATGCAGGCCAGCGTGCCCGAGCTGACCGATCTCTCGAAGGAGCCCGAGCACATCTTCAATCTCTACGGCGAGGATGCGAAGAAGCCCGGCTCGTTTGCCAACAGTGTGCTGATGGCCCGCCGCCTGGCCGAGCGCGGCGTGCGCTTCATCCAGCTCTACCACAACAACTGGGATCATCACAGCAACGTCGGCGGTCGCATGCCGAGCCAGTGCAAGGACGTGGACCAGCCCTGCTACGCGCTGCTGGAGGATTTGAAGCAGCGGGGCATGCTGGATGAGACGCTTGTCATCTGGGGCGGGGAGTTCGGCCGCACGATCTACTCCCAGGGCGGTCTCACGAAGGAAAACTACGGACGTGACCACCATCCGCGCTGTTTCAGCATGTGGATGGCCGGCGGCGGCGCGAATGGCGGAGCGATCTATGGCGAGACCGACGATTTCAGCTACAACATCGTGAAGGACCCGCTGCACATCAGCGACTTCCATGCGACAGTGCTGCACCTGCTGGGCTTCCACGCGGACCGGTTCAGCTACAAGTTCCAGGGCCTCGATGCCAAGCTGATCGGCATCATGCCGGCGAAGCCGGTGAAGGCGCTGATCGCCTGACGGCAGGTGCCGAAGCCCGGCGGTCGGCTAACGGACATCCCGCCACAGCCAGCGCAGGGCTTCCGGCAGCCTGGGGGACATGCCCTTGCTGCCGTGAAAACATTCCGTCCAGTCCATGCGGTGGTCGTAGCCCATGTACTTGAGGCTGGCCTCCATCATGCGGTTGGCGATCGGCCAGCTGCCGAACTTGTTGTCGAGGTCGTTGGTTCCGTCGAGCAGGTAGATGCGCAGGGGCTTGCGTTCTGTGATGCGCAGGAGGCTGGGGTAGGCGTTGCCTCCGCGAATGTCGACAAAGGTTCCCACCCAGCCAAGCACCTTGTGAAACTTGTCCGGCCTTTCCCAGGCGGCGGTGAAGGCGCAGATGCATCCGGATGAGCCACCGGCAATCGCCCTGGCTGCAGGCTCCGGACGGAAGCGCACCTGGAAGCGTTGCTGCACTTCGGGAAGGATTTCCTCCAGGAGGAAGCGCACGTAGGCGTCTCCCAGGCTGTCGTATTCAAAGCTGCGGTTGCCCGCCTTGTCGTGGGGCTTTTGACCTGGGCGACGTCCGGGGTCAATGAACACGCCGATGGTGACCGGCATCTGCTTCTGATGGATCAGGTTGTCGAAGACCACCGTGGCCTTCATGGGGCCGTTGGGATCCGCATGGCGGCTGCCATCCTGCCAGACCATGAGGCAGGCTTCGGAGCCCGGCTGGTACTGCTGCGGAATGTAGACGGTGACATCGCGGACGGTTTCCGGGAAGATTCGGCTGGTCCGCCATTCGAACTTGTCCAGCCGACCCTGCGGCACCCCGGCCTTTCGCTGGCTGTCAGAGGTGTCATCGTAGTGCTCGACATGCACGTTGCCGCCGATGCGGGGCATGCCGTTGGTGACAATCTGGTACTGGAAGTCGGAGAAGTTGGGCAGGGTTTTCACCAGCACCTGAAGGCCGTCTTCACCCAAAGCGGTCATCTGACCAAGGAGCGTGCCGTCGGCCCGGATGACCTGTGCGGGCAGCTTGTCCATGACGGCCCAGGCGGCGGTGCATTCCTCCACCCTGGCGTGGGGCCTGCCTTTGAGAAGGTTCTGCCGGCCGAACAGGCGGATCACCTGCTCACGAAGCTCGGGCACAGGCCGACCTGCGGTGAGGGCCTTTTCCAGGCTCAATGGAGAGGCTTCCACGGGGGGTTTGTCCTGGCCATCGGCCAGTCCGGCCAGGGCGAGGCAGCAGGATAAAAAAAGAGGGCGCATGATCACTGCGCCCTCCAACGCTGCATTCAACCCCTGCCTTCCATAGAATCACAAGGCGGCGGTGACAGGTGTGCGGCTGTTGCCTGCCCGCACCTGGTACATGCGTTCCTGAATGCCTCGCATCATCTGCCGGACGTGGGGCCATTTCATCCGATCGCGCATGATGTCCGCGCTGCGCTCCCAGGAGCCCCATTGAAGCACCTCGATGTCCACATGGCGTACTCCCCAGGCGTTCATCAGGCTGCGGGTCGGCTTGTAAATGTCGATCGTGCCGGTGCCGACGAGCGCGCTGCCATAATCGTCCACTTCATAGATGATGTGGGGCTGATCCGTGATCCTGAAGCGGGTGCCGACCGGGTAGCGAGACCAGTCTGCGGCGGCGCTGCGCACCTGCCCGAACCTGAGCGGCGTCCCGAGGGCGTTCCTGGCGCCGTAGGCCAGGTGATCCGCTTCATCATGACAGTACGCCGTGGTGCGCACCGTCATCTTTTTTCCCGGGATGCCGGTCGCTGCGATCAATGGAGGGCGAGGGGATTCGAGCACGAAGTAGTAGCGTTTGACTTCGGCTGGCCTGAAGGGGACTCCGGCGGAGAGTGCCTTTCGAACTTCGTAACGAACACCTGGTTTCAGGGGGGCTCCTGAGGATTCACCCCTCCCCTGGCTGAACAGTCCTCCAGAGGGCAGGGCGCAAGAGGAAAGACCCAAGGTGAGAGCAATGGCCCCCAGCAATCCCATCGAGAAGTGGCAGTTGGCTTTCATAGCATTTTTTATGATTAATTTAAATTTATTAAACAAACCATAAAATATCAAGATAAAAACCATAATGAGTGAATTTTTACAATAACCTGACCTTTAAGGCTTGCGTGTTGTTGCCATGAAAAAAGCGGGCCTCCCGAAGTGGGAGGCCCGCCGATGAGGTTGTTGGATGCGTCGTCCGTTACGGGGCGGCGAGCTGGGCGGTGCCTGCTCCTCCATCCGGTCCCGAACTCAGGAAGAAGCTGTGGGTGTGGGGGGCTTCAGGTGCATGTGCCTGAAGCAGCACGCCCATGAAGTTGACCTTCTTGGTCAGACCGGTCGGCGTGAAGGTGCCCTTGTAGGTGCCTTTGGCCGTGTCGATGGAGAGTGTGTAGCTGTTATCAGCGGGGGTCACTTTGTCGGTGGCGGAAACCGAGACATTCTTGATCAAGGAGATGGATGGCTTGCCACCTTCAAAGGAAAGCTCAGCCGCACCGGCCCCCAGCCCAAGGGCCGAGTTGAAGGTCGTTGTGCCGTCATAGTGCATGCCATCCCCGTCGACCTTGATGCCGTTGGGCCAGCCCGCCGTGTAAACGGGCGCGGGCTTGGCCGATGCCGGACGGAACCACAGTAGGTCTTCGCCTGTGATGTCGCCATGGGCCGAGCCGAATTCCAGCGGGCCGCTGATGGATCCTCCGCCTGAATACAGGGAGGCGAAGAAGGGCATGAAGTTGCCCTGGGAGAGCGGGGCGCTTGCCGTCACGGTGGTGCCGTCGGCCAGGGTGGCGGTGATGGATGCAATGCCCGTCGGCGAGACGGTCACCGTTCCAACTCCGTCGCCCTGGGGAAATTGGGTGGCGGTGTAGCCGTTGTTGGGGGCTGCCTGACGGGGGAAGGCCAGGGTGTAATAGCCGCTGGTCGTCTTGTTCAGCAGGGCGGTGGGCTTCAGGTCCTTGCCGTTGTAGTAGGCGCGGTCGGCCTCCACGAAGGAGAAGTTAACGCTGTCCTTTTCACTGAGGATGCCCTGAAGCTTGTGGGCGCCTGCCACGAGCGGGTTCATTTCGACGCCGAGGCTGAGGACGAACGAGGGTTTGCCCTTCCTGGGAAGAAGGAGGGTTTCGGCAAGATCCTTGCCAAACAGCGCCTGTCCGGAGCTGGCAAAGGTGATGTTGGTGATCGAGAATTTCAGGCCGTCGATCAGGAGGCTGCCGGAGCCCGTGCCCTTGTCGGTGACGGTGATGTTGATGAAGCCTTCGGAGGCATTGCTGGGGGTGGTGGAGCCGCCTGCGGTGAGGAGACCGTTGAAGACGCCTTTGACGCCTGGGAACGGAGTCGCGCGGAAGTGAGCGACGAGAGACAGGCCTTCAGAGAAGGTGAAGCTGAGGATGGGGGAGCGATCACCGACAAGGATGCCCTGGTTGCTTTCCCAGTAGTCGAGGATGAAGCCTGGTTTGGCGACGGCGCTGAGGGTGTAGGTGCCGCCGATCTGGTAGGCGTTGCCGGCTTTCAGGCCGCTGATGCTTCCCTTGGTGGTGTCACCCGGCGCGACGGTGGCGGCAAGCGAACGCATTTTGACGGAGGTGAAGAGACGGGTGGCGGTGGCGGAGACATTGCCGTTCACGTCGATGGCCCTGGCATGAAGGGTGTTGAGGCCGCTGACAGGGGTGACGACGGTGTTCCAAGAGCCGGAGGAGACGGCTAGGTTCTGATAGGCGCCGCCGTTGAGCGAGAGTTCGACATGGTCGATGTCGCTGTCATCCTGGGCAAAGCCCGTGACACTGACGCTGGTGGCGGATTCGCCGAAGGAGGCGTTGATGCCAGGGGAGATGAAGGCGATTTCGGGCAGGTTGGTTTCAACCGTTGGAAGAACGTCGATGGAGACGGTGGTGGTGGCGGGGGTGCCGACAACGGCTCCGCCTGTGGTTGCACCGAGGGAGAGGGTGAAGGTCCTCGTGGTGAGGGCGCCGGCCTGGGGAATCAGAGTGATGGCGACCACCTTGCTGGTTTCATTCGCCGAGAAATTCACCGTTCCCGCAGGGGCCGTGAAATCCGTGCCGGCGGCTGCGGTGCCGTCCGTGGAGTTCAAGGCCACCGTCACCGAACCAGGACCGCCTGCCTTGCGAGTGACCACGACATTGACAGAGGCGGCGCCTTGAAGGGCATGGAACTCCGAAGCGGCAAAGGCCAGGCCGACAGAGTCGGTGGAGGACACAGCGACGGTGCCGGTGAGGCCGTAGGAGACTGCCGCCGAGGCGGTGGTCTGACTGGCGTAGTCGACGCCACCGACGAAGATGGAATAGTCGCCGGGCTGCAGGAAAAAGGTTCCTGTGACCGTGCCATCCGCCACGCCATCACCCAGGATGCCGGGGGCATCTCCGAAGAGGGCGGAGGTGCCGTCCACGGCATGGCCGACATAGAGGAAGTCGGACAGGTCGGCAAAGGAGGTGCCGGCATCGTTGCCAACCTTCCAGTTGTCGAGCGAACGGTAGCAGCCCTCCTTGGCCACACCGGTGCGGGTGGCGGTGTAGGAGGCGCTGATGGCGGAGTAGTCGTAATCGGCTCCTCCGCTCAGGTGAGCCAGGCCGCGGAAGAGACTGAAGCCTGGCTTGAGGGTGCCGTCCTTGGCGCCGCCGTTGGTGGAGCCTGAGAAGGTGATGGTGACGAAGGAGGCGGTGGCGACATTGAAGCGGTAGTAGCGCAGCTTGTGGCTGTCACCGTAGTCGGCGTCAGTGCCATCCGCCCAGCCATGGCTGCCGGTGACGGCCTGGTTGGAGATGGTGACGGGTGTGGTGGAGACGGCGGGGTCAAGGACGCCGAAGTCGCGTCCGGTGTAGCCGATGTGCCCGAAGGCGTGGATGCCGCCCAGCAGGGAGAGGGCGAGGCAGGGGAGTAAACGTTTCATGAAATAGTTTCGTTAAGTGGATGAAGATCTGAAGGCAGGTGCAGCTCCGGCTTGAGCCAGGGACGTGCAGAATGATGGCGCGTCGTGGCGCCGGAGATTTGAGCGGAGAGGGTCAGGCCCGGGCTCGTGGAGGGCCTTCCGGCGGCGGGTGCTTTCCTGCCTCCGCCTTTTGAATCAAATTTGGATAGGTCATGCGGCGTGCCGCCGGAGGCACGATCCGCAGGGTGTCGGCGACCACGGCCTCAAACTTCTTGAGGGAAGGCTTCGCTCCCTCGGCATCCTTGCCGCGGGTCTTGCGGCCGCCTTCCTCGACGGCTTCGCAGAGAGGACAGGGGTGCTGGCCGTCGAAGGTCTTGGTCACGGCCTGGAAGAGGCCGTCCGACTGTGAGTAGCTCACGAGCATGGAGGTCCAGGCGATGCCCTGGATCACAGCCCACTGGAGGCCCAGGGACAGGCACATCATCCCGAGGATGATCCAGCGGATCACCTTTCCCGGGAGGCTGTGGCTGCTTGTCTGCATGACGGATGTTTCAGAAGCGCCACAGCACGCTGGTGTGCAGGGTGAAGTCAGGTGCGGAGGGGGTCAGGCCGCCGCCAACGCCGAGGCGCAGTGAGAAGCCTCCGGGCAGGCCCAGCATGGTGGTCAGAAGGGCCTGATGAGAGCCTTGTTTCTCCTCGAAGTCGCCGAGAGCCTCCAGGCCGACGGACAGGTCGTGGTTGATCTCATGGCGAAGGCCCAAGGCATAACCAAAACCTGGTTTTCCGCCGTCGCCGGAGACAAAGCTGACCAGGTTGAGCACCATGCGGGTGCCCTCCATCAGGTCGGCTTCAAGGATGACGCGGGAATGCCAGCCGTTTTCGCCGTGACGATGAATGCCGCCATGGCTGCCGTGGTCATCCCCGGAATGGCTGTGGGAGTGAGGTGTGGGCGGCGGAGCGTCGGGACCGCTGCCGGTGTCGTGCACATGGGCGGCGGTTTCCTGGTGGGAATGCTGGGAGGCCTGGGCGAATTCGTAGCCCGTCCAAAGACCGGCCCTGAAGTTCAGCGGTCCTGTCGGCGGCAGAAGGGAGAGAATGAACTGCGGGGTGGTGCCGGTGTTGGTCCAGCCACTGCCATCATCCGCAAATCCGCTTGTCAGTCCGAAGGCCAGGGACTGGGCCAGTCCGAGGTAGAACCCGGGTTCGCTGGAGAATTCGCTGCTGTCACCGTCCCGTGTCCATTCAAAGCCCGCAATCCCCACGCCACCCAGGGAGGAGGGAATGGCGCTGTCCTGCACCAGGATGAAATCTCGACCATGATGACCGAAGGCAGGGCGGACGACCCAGAACAGAAGCATGAAAACAAAGAGCGTCAGGCGCGGCATGTCGGGCCGTTGTGTGAGGTGCTGGGAAAAGGCTGAACAGAGGGGTCAGCGGGCGGGGGACACGAGCATGAAGACGTTTCCTGAAACCTGGTTCTCCTTCTTTCCGGTCTGGGGAAATTCGTTCATGAGGAAGAACCCGAGACCTGCAAGGCCCTCTCCATCATCCACAATCACAGCCTGGTAGGAGGCCTTGCGGGAGACACCGGATTTCTTCACCTGGAAAGTCCCCTGGAACAGGCCTGAGCTTGAAGTCAGGGCGAGGCTGACGGCGCAGGGGTTGGCCGGGAAACGCGCCGAGCCTGAGGCGGACAGCGTGCCATTCACATCCGGTGAGGATTGCACGCCGTCCAGGAGCTCATGAGCAAAGGCCAGGCGGATGCTGGAAGCCGGGGGAGGGTTGTATTTTCCGCCGATGACATCCAGGTCCAGGGGGCCGAAGCCATCCGGATACAAGCTGGAGGAGAATGGCATCCGGTGCCAGGAGGCTTGGGAGCCTTCCAGCCGGTGCTCATCACCGCCATCCATGATGAGACGCGAGAGGAATGAGCCTGCAAGGGTGGTGACGGTGAGCAAGCTGGAGGTCTTGCTGTTCCAAATCATCCCCGTCACGGGACGAATCACCTGCTGCAGGCTGATGCCACCGTCCCTTTCCACCGGACGTGAGAAGGTGAAGGAGCTCCCGTCAGCCAGTTTGACCGTGCCTGCGGCGAGGCCGCTGGTGGCAACCTGGAAGATTCCGATGCCATGTCCTTCGGGCGCCGAGGCTCCTGCATCGCGCAGACGCAGGGCGAAGCTGTGCCTTCCCTGATAGGTGGAAGGTTTGGCGGCCGGCAGCCTGATCTCCAGCGGCAGGGTTTCCTGGCCATCATCCAGTTCGCCTGTCATGCGGCCCGAGGGCACGTCATACCGCAGTTTGAGATGCAGGTCAGGGCTGCCGGGCTTTGCCAGGGTTACCGCTCCCGATGGCATGCCGTCCAGGCCGGTCAGGGTTCCGGAGAAGGTGTGCCGGTTTTCGCCAAGCTGCATCTTGCCGGAAAAGGCCCCAAGTCTTGACACCGTGACCGAGAGGTTGCCGCCCAGGAATGCATTCAGCGAAACGGAGCGCGGGATGTTGCCTGTGAAGGTTCCGACCAAGCCGGTCGGAAGCGCGCTGATCACCAGCGTGGCGGGGAAGGGGGCGGAGCGGCCGGCGGCATTTGCAGCCGTGATGACGAGCGGGAATCCCCCGCTTTTCATCGGGAGCCCGGTGATTTCACCCGTGGCAGGCTTGACGGAAAGACCGGGAGGCAGGCCGGTGACACGGATGAGCGTGGGCGCGTTTTCGATGGCGATGATATGACGGTAGGGCTGGCCGATCATGCCCGCCGGAAGCGGACCAGAATCGGTGATGGCAGGCGTGTTGAGCACGACAACATTGACGAGGTGGCTGTCCGTGCGGCCGGCGGCATTGCGGACGCGGACATGATACAGGCCGGAATCGCGGGCCGAAGCCCCCGCCACTTCCAGCACAGGGGCCGCGGCGTCAGGGATCTGTGTTCCATCCTTGAACCATTGATACTCCAGATCAGGGCCGCTGGCCCCGACGCGCAGCCTGAAGGTCTTTCCGTCCACCACGGTGGCGCCCTTCGGCTGGGTGGTGATCTTCGGGGCGGTCAGCACCGGCGCGCGCGTGGTGTAGCTGTAGCGGAAACCCTGCCGGTTCGGATTGGTGGCCGGGGCGTTGCTGCCCAGGGCGATGGTGTAGCTGCCGGGCGGCAGGGTCCAGGCGCGGCTGAGGCGTGAGCGGGTGCTGTTGTCGACATGATCCATGTAGGTCAGGTCCTCCGCCCAGTCGACGTTGCCACGGTTGTTGTAGGTGTGGGAGTCGCTCCCGTCATTGTCCCAGCCTCTCCACAGGGTCATGCTGGGGAACATGCTGCTGGTGTCCGCCTTCCGGTTCGGATTGTCCATGCTCGGCCAGGGCACGCTGGCATCGCGCTCCACAGTGAATTCAAATGTCAGTGTCTGGGTGACGGTCAGGGCGATCCAGTTGGAGGTGTGGGTCCAGCCGACGGGCTGGGTGCCCTGGCCGGGATTGCCGAACAGGGCGTTGTCCTCCCAGCTCCAGGCGCCGACATGATCGCTGTACTTGCCACTGGTGCTGTCCGGCCCAAGCACAAAGGTCATGTTGTAGCCAATGCCGCCTGTGGATGGGGCGCCTTCCGGATAGGTGTTGGGAACAGGATCGCCTCCCGAGACGCCCGGGTTTCCTGTCATGACGGAATAGGACATTTTGAAGCCCTGGCGGTTTGGGTTGGTTGCGGGCGCATTGCTGCCAAGCACCAGAGAATACTGACCCGCTGGCAGCCTCCAGGTGCGGGAGATGGTGGTGTCGGTGCTGTTGTCGACATGATCCATGTAGGTCAGGTCTTCGGCCCAGGAGACGCGGCCACGGTTGTTGTAGGTGTGGGAGTCGCTGCCGTCATTGTCCCAGCCCTTCCAGAGGGTCATGCTGGGGAACATGCTGCTGGTGTCGGCCTTGCGGTCCAGATTGTCCATGCTCGGCCAGGGCACCTGAGCGTCCCTTTCCAGGGTGATGGTCAGGAGCGAGGCTTCCTCTAGGTTGACGGCGGTCCAGCAGGAGGTGTGGGTCCAGCCAACGGGCTGGGTGTTCTGGCCGGGGTTGCCAAACAAAGCGTTGTCCTCCCAGCTCCAGGCGCCGACATGCTCCGAGAAGCTGCCGAAGTCACCGTTCTTCAAAAGAAGGGTGTAATCATAACCAATGCCGCCCGTGGACGGGGCTCCCTCGGGGTAGGTGTTCGGCACAGGGTCGGATTTGGAAACCGTGTTTGAACGGTAGGACATCTTGAAGCCCTGTCGGTTCGGGTTGGTGGCCGGGGCGTTGCTGCCCAGGGCCAGCGTGTAGTCCCCGGCGGGCAGGAAGTAGGTGCGGGTGATGCTGGTGGCCGTGCTGTTGTCACAGTGGTCCCGGTAGGTGAGCTTCTCGGCCCAGCTGACATTGCCGCGGTTGTTGTAACTGTGGGAGTCGCCACCGTCATTGTCCCAGCCGTTCCAGAGGGTGAAGCTGGGGAACATGCTGCTGGTGTCTGCGAGCCGGTCAGGAAGTTCAGGCGAGGGCCAGGGGACGGAAGCATCACGTTCCATGGTCAGGGTGAAGATTGTGGCGCGGGAGACGCGCAGCGCCATCCAGCAGGAGGTGTGGGTCCAGCCGACGGGCTGGGTGCCCTGGCCGGGGTTGCCAAACAGGGCGTTGTCCTCCCAGCTCCAGGCGCCGACATGGTTGGAGAAGCTGCCTGAGGCCGTGCCGTCGGTGATGACGGTTCGGGTGTAGCCAATGCCACCGGCCTGGGGGTCGAAGGCGGCGGTCATCGAGGATGTCAGGGTGCATTTGAAGCCCTGGCGGTTGAGATTGGTGGCCGGGGCGTTGCTGCCCAGGACCAGCGTGTAGAGGCCGGCCGGCAGCAGATAGCTGCGGGTGATGCTGGTGGCGGTGCTGTTGTCGTAGTGGTCGCGGTAGGTGAGCTTCTCGGCCCAGCTGACATTGCCCCGGTTGTTGTAAGTGTGCAGGACGTCGCCATCCCTGTCCCAGCCGTTCCAGAGAGTGAAACTGGGGAACATGCTGCTGATGTCCGCCTTCCTGTCCGGATCGGAGACATCAGGCCAGGGTACGTTGGCGTCCCGCTCCAGCTTGACGACGAGGACCGTCGGCTGGGTGAGTGACAGGCCCACCCAGCGTGAGGTGTGGGTCCAGCCGACCGGCTGGGTGCCCTGTCCGGGGTTGCCGAACAAAGAGTTGTCCTCCCAGCTCCAGGCTCCTGCATGACCGGAGATTTCCGCCAGGTCGTTGCCGTTCATGAAGACCAGACGGTAGTAGGGGACACCGACCTCGGACGGTTCGGGGGTGCTGATGTTGGCGGCCTGAACGGCTCCGGCGATGCAGAAGGCCGTGCACAGGGCGTGCCGGAGCATGGGGGGCATGGTGAAGGGCATTAAGGTGGGTGCTGTGGTGGAGAAAGATCAGGGCTGGGTGTCGGAAAGTTCGACACGGCCGGAAAGGAGGCGGGTGGTCGTGGGAGTTGTTTTTGGGGAGGCGGCGGGCATTTCAGCGAGGTTGAAGAAGCCGTAGCCCGCAGGGCCGCCGCCATCGTCGACGATCATGCCCAGGAAGGTGGCCGTGCGGGGCAGGTCCTTGGCCGGTGACACGCTTGTGTCGGAGTCCACCAGCTTGAAGCTGCCCTGGAAGGCTCCGGTGACGCCGGGTGTGAACGTGGTGCCGCTGCCGGGTGTGAGGGTGAGCTTCACCAGGCCGGGGTTGCTGTCCGGGGGGTCCAGCTTCGCGGGGCTGCTCTTGAGGATTTCAAAGGGGTTCCAGTCCAGGCGCGTCGCGGGCGAGGGGGCCCTGCCTTCCCGGAAGGTCAGGCGTGCGTTGCCTGCCCCAGGGGTAAGACCCATCGCAATGTCGTCCTTGCCGGGGATCGCATAAACGCCGCCCAGGGTCACGAGATTGAGCGGGGCGGGATTGAGCGGGTCAAGGCTCAGAGGATCAAAGCCGTCCTTGTAGCTGCGGGTGGCGACAGTCTGCCGGGGCTTGTACCAGCTCATGGTGGAGGTGTTGAGGCAGCCCGCTCCACTACCGATGATCTCCAGGGTGCCAAGCAGCGAGCCTGTCCTGGAATAGAGCAGGGTGAACACAGGCAGCCGTCCGCCCTGGCCAAGCGTGCCCGAAAGAGTGACCGGCGTGGAATTGTCGGCCAGACGCACCACACCGCTGACGGCGCCCTTGCTGCTGACCTTGAAGGCTCCAAAGCTGTGACCCTGGGGTTTGTTGTCATCGTCGATGTCGCCGGCTGCCAGCTTCATGGCGAAAGTGTAGCCGTTTGCATAAGGGGCGGGGACGGAGGCGGGAAGACGCGCATCCAGGGACAGGGGGACGCCGTCCGACTCGATCTCGCCGGTGAGCCGCCGTGAGGAGCGCAGAAGGGTGAAGCTGATGTCGATGTCAGGAAGGTCCTTGCGGGTGAGGGTGACCTCCCCTGTTGGGTCTGCATCCGGCAGGACGGAGAGCTCGCCTTTGAAGCTGTGTTTTATGGTGCCTAGGCTGAGGGTTCCGGAGAAGGCGCCGAGCTTGGTTGTGGTTAACGTCAGCAGGCCTCCAAGATTGCGGTTGAGCGCGGCGGAGGCGTGACGTGGCACGATGCCCTGGAACACACCGAGGGAATCCACAGGGAAGGGTTCAACCCGGACTTCCTTGACCTTGTCGTAGCCGGTGCCCACGGCGTTGGCGGCCTTGATCCGGACGAAGTAAGACTTCGCGGTGGTGGGCCTGCCGGTGATGGCGCCGGTGGCGGGATTGATCTTCAGGCCGGCGGGGAGGTTGGTTGCGAAATATTGGGTTGGGCCGTTGCTGGCGCCGACCTGGGCGGTGTAGTCCTGACCGACGATGGCGTCAGGGAGGACGAGCTCGTCCATGACGGGCCAGGGGAGGATGGACACCGTGGCTTCCTGGCTGGTCGATCCGCCGGCGTCATTGTACACACGGACGGAGTAGCTGCCCGCCTGCGCGGTGTCGAGCGTGGTGAGCACGTAGGTGCTCTTGGTGGCGCCGCCGATGTCGGAGGTGCCCTTGCGCCACTGATATTTCAGGCCGGTGCCGCTGGCGGTGACGGCAAGGGTGACCTTGGTGCCCTGCTTGACGGTGACGGAGGCGGGATGCTTCTTGATTTCAGGGACAGGCAGGACGTTGACCGTGGCGACGCTGCTGGTGACGCTGCCCGCGCCGTTGGTGATGACGACCTTGTAGCCGCCGCCGTCGGAGGTGGAGGCCGAGGCAAGGTCGAGCACGGGGGAGTCACCGCCGACGTTCGTGGTGCCTCGTTTCCACTGGTAGGAGAGGCCCATGCCGTCCGCGATGACCTTGAGCTGAACCGCCGCTCCGGGAACAACCGTGGTGCCGACGGGCTGTCTGCGGATGACGGCCTTGCCGTTGATCTGGCCGGGGTTGGGATCGTCCTTGTCGAGGAAGCCGTCTTCATCCTCGTCGCCGCCAAAGCGGGCGCCTGCGCCGGGAAGCACGCCCATGAAGCTGAGCCAGTCGCCGGCGGCGAGGGAATTGAGGAGTGCGGAGCGTGACAGGGGCGCGTCGGAAGCGCGGTCAGAACGGTAAGCACCTGATTTCCAGAGATAGGAGCGGGGCTCGCCGCCGATGAAGCCGCGGGCGACGAGGTCGCAGTCGTAAAAGCCGACGGAGTCCGGGATGGTGCGGGATTCGAGCAGGGCGAGTTCGGAGGTGACGGAGGTCTGGGAGCGGTTGGCGGTGGTGACAGTGGGTCCATAGCCGACCGTGGGTGCGGTGCCGGTGTCGAAGCAGTTGAGGAAGGCCGTCACGTCCGCGAATTCCTGCGGCGTCTCCAGCAGGTCGAGCACATAGGGATGGACGATGGGCATGACATAGCCTGTGCCGTCATGAAGAAGGCCGAAACCGCTGAGGGATTGGGCGCCGACGCGGCCGTCATAAAACTGACGCTGATACAAGGTGCGGAGCGGCGGGTTCTTGACCGGCTGGCTCAGGCCCGCCTCCTGCGGCAGGTCGATGTTGTGGTCGGTGCCCTGGGGGTGGATGTGGCAGGTGATGCAGTGGCTCTTGACGTGGCTGTTGAACAGGTCACGTCCCTCCTCGGGAACACCGGCACCGAGCGTGGCGGGGAGGCTGCGGTCAAGGTTGCGGTTCGGGTTGGCGTGGTGGACGACGGACATCAGGTAGTCCGCCATGTTGTCGATGTCGTCCTTGGACAGTTCGGAGCCGCCCATGAGGTTGTGGAAGGTGCCGTTGAAGCTTTGCAGCGTCGGCTTGTCCCCCCGCCAGTGAAAGGGTGCCCCCTGCTGCATGCCGCGCAGGGTCTGCGTGGTCATCGGCCCCTTCATCGGGTGCAGGTCATAGGGCCGTAGTGTCGGGTCATGGACGGAAAGGTTGGCGCCAAAGACGGTGACCATGCTGCCGCCGGGGTTGCCAAGGTCCCAGGCGAGGCCGTCACGGTCGGCGTCGAGATGGCACATGCCGCAGGAGTTGGTGCCGTTGCCGGAGAGGCGTGCGTCAAAAAGCTGGCCGCGCCCCTTGCGGATGAGAGCCGGGATCGGATCGCTGGCACCGAGGGTCACCTCGGCCTCCAGCACGAAGCTTGTGGTGTTGATGACGGAGACCGAGCTGGAGATCTTGTTCAGGGAGTAGAGCCGGCCTCGCACCTCGTCGAGCACCAGGCCGCGTGGGCCGCGCATGGCGGAGGCGCTGGGGTCAGCACCGGTGCGGATGTCGATGCGCTGAAGCACGCCGCCGGTGGCGGGATCAACCTTGGCGATGCGGTCCGAGGCGAAGGCGGCGATCCAGGCGCTGGAGCCGTCGGTGGAGAACACGAGGCTGGCGGGCTGGGCAAGCGCGGTGGCGCGGGCGGGCTCGTTGGGGAGGGTGTTGTAGTCGATGCCCGGGTTGAGGTCGTGAACGGTCACGTTGGAGGGGGTGACGACGGAAAGGCGGCTGTCGACGAAATGGCCGCGCAGGGCGGGTTCAAAACGGACCAGGTTGAGCGAGTCGGTGTTGGCGACCCAGAGCTCGTCGGAGCCCGGGCGGCAGGCGAGGTCGAAGAGGTTGGTGCCGACGTCGCTGATGTAGCGCTGGACGGCACGGGAGGCGGAGTCGATCTCGGCCACGTCATGGTCGAGGATGATGTTAGGCACGTCGGGGTGGCTGGCGGCGACGATCTGGGCGGTGTCGGGGGCTTCGGGAAGGGCGGGATTGGTGGGCGCAGGCTGCGGAGGCGCTTTCTGGCGGGGCAGGACGGTGGTGCGGTTGCCGGAGAGGAGGAAGGCGGCGTAAACGCGGGTGCCGTCGGGGCTCAGGGAGAGAGCGTGGGGATAGACACCGTTGAGGGGGATGGTGGCGACGGCGGCGCGGGTGGCCGAGTCGTAGACACGGATTTGGCTGGCGCGGGCGCAGGCGACCCAGGCCTGGCCGCCGACAAAGAGCACGTCGGTGGGCTCGTCGCCGGTGCGCAGGGTCCCGATGACGCTCTTCGTGCCGAGGCTGACGATGGAGATGGTGTCGCTCGCCTCGTTGACGACCCAGATTTCATCATTGGTTCGGGCGCGGACGGTGACGGGCTCAAGGCCGACGGGGATCTGGGCGGTTCTCACGGGGGGGGAGGCGGTCAGGTCAAAGACCGTCACCCGCGCGCTGGGGGAGTCTGCGGCGACCAGCCGCGTGCCGTCGGGCGTCATCGCGATAGGGTGAACCTGGCGCGCCTCGAAGTGCTGCCAGGCGGCTCCGGCCTGAACGGCCAGGAGGAGTGAAAAGAGCAGGAGGGTTCTCATGAGGGATCAGCCTTTGACCGGGGCCAACGAACGAATGTTGTATATCTTCGCCTGCTCGCCCAGGGCCTTCATGGCCTCGTCAAGGGTGATCGGGCGGGTGGAGATGACCTGAAGCCTGGGCAGGCCGCCCTTTTGCGGGGCAAGGATGCGCGCTGACTGCACGCCCTTGACCGTCATCATCGCGGCCTTCACATGGCTGGAGCAGGCGCTGCAGAAGATGCCGGCCACCTCGCCCTCGTAGGTGATTGCGGGCTCGGCGGCCGGGGCCAGCCCAACCAAAATTGTAGAAACAAGAAGGAGCAGGGTTTTCATGACAGGGTGTGGGATTCAGGAATGCGGACGACCGAGGAGCTGGTGGACGTGTTCGTGCAGCCGCTCGCCCATCAGCTTGGCGATTTCAGGCTGGGGGTGAAAGACGGCGTAGTAGCCTCGGACCCGGCCCCTGCCGTCGATCAGGGCGATGCGCAGGTCGTGCTCGAACTCGTCGTCCGGCGTGATTCGCTCCTCCTTCGGTATCGGCCTGGCGGCGGTCATGCCGACCTCGTCGGTCATGAAGCTCCAGAGCTTGATCCGGTCCCCCGTGATGAACCACCAGGGGGATTTTTCCGTCGCGCCGACGGCGTCGGCATAGGCCTTCAGCAAAGCCGTGCTGTCACGCTCGGGCTGGATGGCCACCGAAAGCATGTGGAAGCCCGCATGACCGGTGAACTCCTGGTTGAGCTTCTGCAGCTGGGCGGTGACGGCGGCGCAGCCATGCGGACATTGCGTGTAGAGGTAAGCCGCCACGACGACCTGTCCCCGGAGCTCCGAGAAACGGACGGTCCTGCCGCTGCGTTCGACGGCCTCCAGGTCGCCCTTGATCGTGGCCAGGACAGGCAGTTCCGGCCTGGGCAGAGCCGTCTGCAGGATGCGGCTGTAGGCGAGGCTGAGGCCGATGATGAGCACGATCATGCCGCCGGTGAGAAGCCAGAAGCGGATGGGGCGGAACTCCGCCTGCGGATGATCGTGCGCCGGGTTCATCGTTTTTCAGTTCACGGGGAACTTTTCCAGCTCGGCCTCGGTCCACATGGCCGTGCGCGCCTTTTCCGCCTCGCGGATGGCCTTGACCTGGTCCGGGGTGACGGCGCCGGCCTTGTTGCCAAAGCTGCTGCGCACATAAGTCAGCACCGAGGAGATCTGCTGATCATTCAAGGCGGCGCCCTGAGGTGGCATGAGCGGGGCCGGCGTCGTGAAGGCCTGGCCGTTGACCTTGATGGGGCCGGTGACGCCATGCAGGACCATGCGGATGAGGCGGTCAGGTTTCGGAGCCGAGGCCCAGTCGGAGGCGGCCAGCGGTGGGAACATGTTGGGCAGGCCCAGGCCGGTGGGCTGGTGGCAGGCGAAGCAGACCTGCATGTAAACCTGCTGGCCCTGGGCCATGACCTCGGGGGAGGCAGACTCCTGGGCCCGTGCCAGGCCGGAGGCCGATACAAGGACGATCATGGAAGGGAAAAGAGAAATGCGAATCATATACGGGACAGGTGGGGGGATGGTGACGGTCAGAATGGCTGCCGTCGAGCGCTGGCATGGGGCTCCCGTTCAGGGAGTGCGGGTCGGGTCGCCCTGCGGGCTGGGATGGATTTCAAGCCGAAGGAGATCGCAGCTTGAACATGGACCGGGTCATGGGGGGGCGGCGGGATGAGCGAACCCTGGAAGGGCCGACTTACTCCACCCTAGGTGATGAGACCCGAAGGTTGAGTGTCCCATGGCGCCGGGCGGATGATGCCAGCCTGTGGAATGGAAGCAGCTCCTGAGTCTCAGGCGCGGTCGAATTCTGGCGGAGGGGTGACCGGGCGTTGGGAACGCGTGGTCGCCAGGCTGGAGGACGTGCTCCAGCGATTGGGCTCCGAGGGGGGAAAGACAAAATGGGGCACTTCGACCACGGCGAGGGTGAGTTTCATCTCCTTCACCGATTTGAGGGGGGGCTGATCCTTCCGTGATTCCTGCTCTGCATCCACGCCCTTTTCCACGGCGCGGCAGAGCGGACAGGGATGCTCGCCATCAAAGGTGTCGCTCAAGCCTTCGGAGAGCGAGCCTTTTTCAATCGAGTAGCTCACGGCCATGCCAACCCAGGCGGCCGACTGCAGGGCCGCCCAGTGCAGCCCGACCGACAGACACACGGCCATCACGGTCAGCACGCGCATCAGGCGGAGCAGACTGGGTGTGACGATGGAGTTGAAGCTCATCGGTGAGCCGAAGAATTCCCCAGTTCAGCGGCTTGCACAAGGCCGAATTGTGCAGCCCGGACAAATCAGATTTGTCTGGCCGACCTCCGTCTTTGCCTGGAAACTTCACCTCATGGATGCCGTCCCTGATCCGTTTTCCCGTCGTGATGCCCTCAAGGCCACCATCGCCTCCCTGGGGCTTGGTGCCATGGCCTTTGAACCGACCGCCGCTGTTGCCGCCGCCAGGGACCCGGATGAGAGGCGTGGTTCCCCGAAGCGGCATGACATGCTCAAGTCGATCAATCTCTGGGCCTTTCCCTATCCTGAACGGATGACCCTGCGTGAATGCCTGCAGCTGGCCAAGGACGCCGGGTTTGACGGCATTGAGCTCAACTACGACCTCGACAACGACCTTTCACCGAAACATGACACGGCCGACTATGTGAAGATCCGCCGGATGGCGGACGAGATCGGCATCCAGATCAGCGGCCTCTGCTCCTTCCTGTTCTGGCCTTATCCTCTGACCAGCAATGATCCCGCCAAGAGGGGGCGTGGCATCGAGCTGGCCGGGAAGATCGCGCGCTGCGCCCATGACCTCGGCGTGGAGAACGTGCTGGTGGTGCCTGGCGCCGTGCACATCCCCTGGCGCGATGACCATGAGCCGGTGCCGAACGATGTTTGTGACAGCCGTGCGAGGGAGGCGGTCGGCAGGCTCGCGAAGGAGGCGGAGAAGCTGAAGGTCTTCCTCAACATCGAGAACATCTTCTTCAACGGCTACCTGATGACACCGATGGAGATGAACGCCTTTGTCGACAGCTTCGGCAGCGAGCATGTGCGCGTGCATTTCGACACCGGCAACATCAGCATGTTCCAGTTTCCGGAGCACTGGGCCAGGGTGCTCGGCGGCCGAACCAAAAACGTGCATCTGAAGGAGTTCACGAAGAAGGGCACGGACTTCAGCCTGGAGACCTTCCGTCCCCTCCTCGACGGCACCACGAACTGGCCCGCCGTCACCGACGCGCTCGCCGAGACGGGCTACAAGGGCTTCCTCACCTTTGAATACTTCCATCCCTACACCCATTATCCGGAGGCGCTGATCTGGCAGACCTCGGACTCAATGGACCGCATCCTGGGCCGCAAGTCATGACCTGGGAGATCGTCGTCCTGCTGTTCCTCGCCGGCCTCAGCGCGGGCTTCATTGATGCGATCGCGGGTGGCGGCGGGCTCATCTCCCTGCCGGCGCTGCTGGCGGCCGGGCTTTCGCCCCAGATCGCCCTCGGGACGAACAAGATGCAGTCCACCTGGGGCACGCTGATGGCCGTGCGCAAGTATGCCAGGGCGGGCCTGGTGTCCTGGCCGCAGGTGCGCGCCACGGCCTTGGTCACGTTTGGCTTCGCCTGCCTCGGCACCTGGGCCGTCACGCAGGTCAGCAACGAGGTGCTGAAAAAGGTCGTCCCCTGGCTGCTGCTGGCCGTGGCGGTTTATGTGGTGCTGAGCCCGGGCCTGGGCAGAACGAAGGCCCGGGCCCGTCTCAGCCCGGCCTTCTTCGCCTGGCTGGCGGGCGGCGTGATCGGCTTTTATGACGGCTTCTTCGGCCCTGGAACCGGCACCTTTTGGGCGCTGGCCTGCGTGTCGCTTCTCGGCCTGGAGCTGACCCGGGCGACCGCCTTCACCAAGGTGGCCAACCTGGCCAGCAACTTTGCCTCGCTGTTTGTTTTTGTGGCCTCCGACCGCGTGAATTATCCGATCGCCGCGGCGATGATCGCCGGGCAGCTCATCGGTGGCAGGCTGGGCGCCCACATGGCCATCAAGCATGGCGCGGGCTTCATCCGCCTGGTCTTCCTCCTCGTGGTCTTCGCCATGGTGGCCAAGCTGTTCTGGGAGCAGGTGCGGGTGAGCTGATCCTTGGCTGGGCGACCTCAGATCTCCGCCAGGATCTCCGCGATGGCGACGGTCCTGCCGCCCTGTTCACGGCTGCGGATGCCGGCGATGATCACGGCCATGAGCTCGACG
>Ga0315900_10001300_pt1 | contig 39985 bp, 32 predicted proteins | sample LakEriMetagenome_FD_203521 | JGI IMG/M metagenome (GOLD analysis project Ga0315900, IMG submission 203521) | Freshwater fungal communities from buoy surface, Lake Erie, Ohio, United States - Buoy 12 MA114 | ecosystem: Environmental > Aquatic > Freshwater > Lake > Lake biofilm | place: USA: Lake...
AGCGAGCGTCCGGCGACGGGGTACGGGTCACCCGAAGCCGGATTGGGCGCGTCGGGCGAGCGGAGAAGATTACGTCCGTTCCTGAAGGTTCGTCTCGGCGAGGATCGGCTCGAGCTCGTCGACGAAATCACGGACGTCCTTGAACTCGCGGTAGACGCTCGCGAAGCGGACGTAGGCCACCTGGTCGATCGTGCGCAACAGCTCCATCAGCCGCTCGCCGAGCACGCGGCTGGGCACTTCGCTCTCGTAGTTGCCGTAGAGCTCGGCTTCGAGCGACGTCACCGCGCCTTCGATGTCTTCCTCAGTGACGGGCCGCTTCCAGCAGGCCTTGGCGAGCCCGCGCTTGATCTTGTCGCGATCGAAGGGCTCGCGGACGCCCCCCTTCTTCACCACGGAAAGCAGCTGCCGCTCCACCCGCTCGTAGGTCGTGAACCGCCGCCGGCAAGCGACGCATTCACGGCGGCGACGGATCGAGGTGCCGTCGTCGCCGGCACGCGAATCGATCACACGGTCGTTGTCGGTGCGGCAGAAGGGGCAGCGCATGGTGGGCAGGTTCTCGGTGGAGGCCAGCATCCTACGAGCGGCCGCGGAAAACCGGCAAGTCGGCGCTACTCGGCCTGATCGGGCTCGGGCCGGGCCGGCTTCGCCTTGCTGGCGAGCTTCCAATCCCGGCGCTGGCGGGAACTCGGAATGTTCATCGCCTTGCGGTACTTCGTGACCGTGCGGCGGGCGACGGTGATCCCGCGCTTGCCCAGTTCCTCCACGAGGGCGTCGTCGCTGTAGGGGTCGTCCTTCGGCTCGGCGTCGATGATCTCCTGCAGCTTGATTCGCACGGCGTCCCAGGCCACCTCCTCGCCGTCAGCGCTCGTCGTGCCGCCGACGAAGAACCGGCGCAGCGGGTAGAGCCCACGCGGCGTCTGCAGCCACTTGTCGTCCACGGCCCGGCTCACCGTGGTGACGTGCATCCCGATCCGGTCGGCGATCTGCTGCATCTTCAGGGGCTCGATCGCCTCCGGGCCGTCGGCCAGGAACCTCGTCTGATGATCCACGATCGCCTGCGCCGTCTTCAGCAGCGTGCTTCGCCGCTGCTCGATCGACTCGATGAGCCACTGCGCCGAGTTGATCTTCCGCTTGATGTATTCCCGCGTGTTCGGATCCGTGTCCGGCGAGAGGAGCATTTGCCTGTAGATGGGGCTGATGCGGAGATTCGGCAGGTCCACCTCCTCCAGCCGCACCTTCCACGTTCCATCGGCCTGCTGCTCGACATAGACATCGGGCTTCACCCGTGGCACGACGGGCATGATGAACATCGCGCCGGGCTTCGGATGCAGCGAGTGCAACTGCTCCCGCAGCCGCTCGATCTCGGCGATCGAGAAGCCGGTCTTCTTTTCGATGAGCGGCAGGCGATTGCCGGCGAGGTCTTCGAGATGGTCGCTCACGAGCCGCCGCAAGTGCCGTGCACCGGGCATCTCGGGGCGGATCTGCAAGAGCAGGCATTCCTTCAGGTCGCGGGCGGCCACGCCGGCGGGCTCCATCCCCTGCACCACGGCCAGCGCCCTCTCGAGCACCGCCAGCTGATCCTTGGGGCCGTCCGGATCGACGAGCTCCTCGAGCGGCATCGGCAGGTAGCCGTTGGCGTCGAGATTGTGGATCACCTTGTCGGCCGCCTGCCGCTCGGCTTCGGTGAGGTCGTAGTTGGAAATCTGCTCGTGCAGGTGATGGAAGAGCGTCTCGGGCCGCTCCTGCATGTTGGCCATCGAGTCGAGGTAGCGATCGGAGGCCTCGTCGATCCGCGAGGCCGAAGGCCGGCTGCGGTCGTCGTCGGAATCGGGATATTCGCTGGCCCAGTCGTACGACCGCTCGAAATCGGCCTGGTTGGCATGCTCCTGATCCACCACGAGCGGCTTCTCGTCGAGCGTGCGTTCGACGGCCGTGGGGGCCGCCTCCGCCACCGGGCCGCCGGGCTCGCCGCCGGCCATCTCCCCGTCGGCCTCCTCCACCTCGAGCGTCTCGTTGTTTTGGATCTCCTGCTCGATCCGCTCCTCGAGGGCGAGCTGCGGCAGCTGCAGGATCTCCATCGACTGGATCATGCGCGGCGCAAGCATCTGCTTCTGCGCCATCCGCATGTCCTGTCCGAACGACATCCGCATCGCTGGGGTTCCTCCGCGCCCGTATCGGCTCCTGCCGCTCCTCGGGCACCCTCAAGGATACCGTGTCGTCGGGATTCCGTTCACAGCCGCTGCCGGCCGGCAAAGGCGTCGGCGAGCATCTCGCGGTTTGCCTGCTCCAGCGACGCGCCGACGGTGAGACCGCGGGCCAGCCTGGTGATCGTGACGGGCAGGCCCGACAGGCGCGACGAGACCTCGAGGGCCGTGGCATCCCCCTCGACATTCGGCGTCGTTCCCATGATCACCTCGCGGATCCCGCCCCCCTTCACGCGCTCGACGAGCTGTTGGAGCGCGAGCTTCTCGGGCCCCATGCCCTCGAGCGGCGAGATCCTGCCGCCGAGCACGTGGTAGAGGCCGCGGTAGTTGCCCGCCTGCTCGAGCGCCAAAAGGTCGCGCACCTGCTCGACCACGCAGAGGATCGAACGGTCGCGCCTGCGGTCGAGGCAGATGTCGCATTCGTCCTGCTCGGCGAGGTTGAAGCAGGTCTTGCAGGGATGGAGCTTTTCCTTGACGGCGCGGATCGCATCGGCGAAGGCAAGCGCCTCCTGGTTTGGCATCCGCAGCACGTGGTAGGCCAGCCGCTCGGCCGACTTGCGGCCGATGCCCGGCAGGTCTGCGAAAGAATCGACGAGCCGGGCGATCGCCCCGCGGGTTTCAGCCATCCGTGCCTCCCGTGTAGCCCGACGCGGCGTCTTCGCCGGCCGCTGTCTCGTCATCTGCCGCGACGGATGCCGCCGGCACTGCCGTCGCCTCCTGCGGCCGCGGTGGCTCCACCTTGCGCACCGCGGCGTCGAAGAGCGTGCGGGCGTGGGTCACGAGCGGGTGATCCATCACCTCGCGCAGGAGCGCAGCCTGCGAGTGAACGGCGCGGGGCCGCTCCGCCGCCGCGGGCTCGGCAGCGGCGCCATTGGCACGTACGGCGGAAGCTGGTGCTGCGGCCACCGACTCGACCACGATCGTGTGCTTGAGCGGGCGACCGGCGATCTCGCCAAGCACCCGCGCGAGGCTGGCGGCCACTTCCGGCCGTCGGAGAAACGAGACGGCCGTCGTCGCATCGCCGGGCAGCGCCACCTCGAGCAGCTCGTCGCGCCAGGATGCCCGCGACGCCATCGCGGCGAAGTCGGCCACGAGTCCGCCCACCGCTTCCCCCGCCTGGAGCCAGGCGGCATGGGCATCCGCCGGGAGCGTCGGGGGAGCCGCTGTCACCACAGGCTCCGCGTCGGCCTCCGCGAGCGACTCGCGCGTTGCTTCACTGATCGCTTCGATCACCGCTGCGACCGGTGCTTCGACCGGTGCTTCGTCAGCCAACGGGGCGGCGGCCACGGCCACCGGCGTCAGGTCGGTCGTTTTTTTTTCGCGCTCGCCCGCGGCGGCGGGGGCCGAGGGGGCCGCCGGCACCGCAACCGCGGCCGGCAGCTGCCGCGCCGGGGTCGGCTTGTCGGCGGGAGCCGCGTGCACGAGCGCGACCAAGTTGTCGAGGTCTTCGAGCTTCGCCAGCCGCACGACGGCCATCTCAGCGAGCACGGCGGCGTGGCCGCTCGTCCGCATGCGGGCGAGCGCGTGGTCGATGATCTGCAGCATCGCCAGGAGCGTTTCCGTGCCGAGCGTGCGACCAAGCGCGGCGAGATCGACCCCGAGGCCCTGCCCCTGTGTGAGCGACTCCGGACCACAGCCGACGCTCGCGAGCAGGCAGTCGCGCAGGGCGGCGATCACCTGTTCGAGCACGCCGCCGGGATCGGCGCCGCCGGCGAGCGCCGCATCGAGCGCCGCGATCGCCCCGCGCGGATCGCGGGCCGCGATTGCCACGACGAGCGTGCCCACCTTCTCCTCGCGGCCTGTGCCGATCACGGCGTGGACCTCGTCCACACCGACCGGACCGGTCGCCGCCCCGAGCAGCTGTTCGAGCAACGACTGGCTGTCGCGCATGCTCCCCGCCGCACGCCGGGCGATCAGGTCGAGGGCCTCCTGCGCCACGCTCGCCCCTTCGGCCGACACGATCTGCGCGAGGCGGCGGGCGATCGCCGGCGGGTCGACGGTCTGGAAATCGAACCGCTGGCACCGCGAGAGGATCGTGATCGGCAGCTTTTCGGGTTCCGTCGTGCAGAGCACGAACTTCACGTGCGCGGGCGGCTCCTCGAGCGTCTTCAAGAGCGCATTGAACGCCTCGCGCGTGAGCATGTGCACTTCGTCGATGATGTAGATCTTGAAGCGGCCGCGGGCCGGCCGCACGGCCACGTTCTGCCGCAGCTGCCGGATCTCGTCGATGCCGCGGTTGCTCGCGGCGTCGATCTCGACGACGTCGACATCCTGCCCCGACGAGATCGCCCGACAGGATTCGCAGGCGTTGCAGGGCTCGGCGGCCGGCCCCTGCTCGCACTCGAGCGCCTTGGCATAGATCCGCGCCGCGCTCGTCTTGCCCACGCCGCGGGCGCCGGTGAAGAGATAGGCATGGCCGATCCGCCCCGTCTCGATGGCGCCGGAGAGCCCGCGGGCCACGTGCTCCTGCCCCACGAGCTCGTCGAACCGCTGCGGGCGGTAGCGGCGGGCGACGACTTGGTAGGCGGCCGGCTCAGCCATGGCGTTTCCGGAGGATCGGCAAGGGCGGCCGGATGCCGATGAGAGGCCCACCGCACAAAGAGACGACTGCTTATGGCTGCTGCGGTTAGGCCCTGACCAGGTTCACAGGTCCCCATCGCAGGGGCCTCTCATCGGCACCCGCACCGTCCGATGTTTTGTACGCCCCGCGTGCCATGCGGTCAAAGGCTGCTACATTTCCCGCCATGGCGTCCCCGATGATGCAGCAGTTCGAGGCGGCGAAGGCCCGGTGCCCGGGGGCGCTCGTCCTCTTTCGCATGGGCGACTTTTACGAGCTCTTTGGCGACGACGCCCGCGAGGCGGCCACGCTCCTCGACCTCACGCTCACCAGCCGCGACAAGGGCCCCGACGCCCTGCCGATGGCCGGCTTCCCGCACCACCAGCTCGACGTGCAGCTGGTGAAGCTCGTGGCCGCAGGACGTCGCGTGGCGATCTGCGAACAAATCGATGGGCCAGCTTCGTCGGATGGAAAGTCGGGCCGTGGGCTGCTTCGCCGCGAGGTGACGCGGATCGTCACGCCCGGCATCGTCGCCGATGAATCGCTGCTCGATCCCGCCCGCCGCAACCATCTCGTGGCGGTGCTGCCGCAGGCCGTCGCCTCTCGTGAGGCCGACGAGGTGCTCCTCGGACTCGCCTGGATCGACGTGGCCGCGGGACGCTTCGAGTGCGCCGTGGTCTCCCGCGACGATGTGGCCGACCACCTGCTCCGCCTCGATCCCACCGAGGTGCTCTGCGCGGAGAAGGATCGCGAGCCGGTGGAGGAGATCGTCCGCACGACGGGCGGCCGCCGCGCCGTGACGTGCCGGCCCGACTGGTGGTTCGACGACGCGACCGCGCGGGCTGCCGTGGTGAAGGCCCTCGGCGGCACGCGTCTCGAGGGGCTCGGCTTCGATCTGCCCGCCGACCTGCCCGGCGTTCTGGCGGCAGGCGGCATCGTCGCGTATCTCGAGGAGAACGAGCCTTCGGCGATCGCCCGCATCGACACGCTCGCCGCCTGGCGGCCCGGCCACCGGATGGAGATCGACGAGGCCACGCGGCGGAGCCTCGAGCTCGTGCGCGGTGTCGCCTCCGGCAGCCGCGAGGGCTCGCTTGCCGGCGTGCTCGACCGCACGAAGACGCCGATGGGCGCGCGGCTGCTCGTCGAATGGCTCTCGGCGCCGCTCGTCGAGAAGCCGCGGATCGACGAACGGCTCGATGCCGTCGAATCGCTCGTCGGCGACGAATCCCTCGCCCGGCGGCTCGCCGCGACGCTCACCGGCGTGGGCGACCTCGAGCGGCTCACGAGCCGCGTCGTCTCCGGCCGCGCCGGGCCGCGCGACCTCGAGCGGATCGGCCGCGCAATGGCGGTGCTGCCCGAGTTGGTGGCGGCGCTCGCATCATGCGGCGGCCTGCTCGCCGACCTGCGCGACGCGCTCGATCCCTGCGACGATCTGTCGGGGCGGATCGGCGCGACGCTCCGCGAAGGCTGCCCCGTCTTCGCCCGCGACGGCGGCTTCATCCGCCCCGGGTTCGACGCCCGCTACGACGAGCTCGTCGAGATGGCCTCCGGAGGCAAGGCCTGGATCGCCGAATATCAGGCCCGCGAGATCGAGCGGACCGGAATCCCCACGCTCAAGGTCGGCTTCAACCGGGTGTTTGGCTTCTTCCTCGAGGTGAGCCGCACGCAGGCCGGGAAGGTGCCGGCCGAATACATCCGCAAGCAGACGGTGAAAAACGCGGAGCGCTACACCACGCCCGAGCTCGACGAGCGGCAGCGGCAGGTGCTCGGCGCCGAAGACGAGGCGACACGCCGCGAGATCGAGCTGCTCGAAGCGCTGCGGCTCTTCGTCGCCGAGCATCGCGCGCGGCTCGACCGGGCGACGGCGGTGCTCGCCGAGATCGACGTGCTCGTGGCGCTCGCCGACGTGGCGCGGAGCCGCGGCTGGGCGCGGCCCGAGATCACGGATGGCACGGAACTCGTGATCGAGGCGGGCCGCCACCCGGTGCTCGAGGAACTCCTGCCGCCGGGCACGCTCGTGGCCAACGACATGCTGCTCGAGGCCATCGCCTCCGGTGGCCGCCGTTCGCGCTCGCCCCAGCCCGCCATCCTGCTCGTCACCGGCCCCAACATGGGCGGCAAGAGCACGTTCATTCGGCAGGCCGCGCTCGTCGCCGTGCTCGCGCAGGCGGGGAGCTTCGTGCCGGCGAAGCGGGCCGTCGTCGGGATCGTGGACCGGCTCTTCGCGCGGATCGGCGCCGGCGACGACCTCGCCCGTGGCGCGAGTACCTTTCTCGTCGAGATGGCGCAGACCGCCCGGATCCTGAATCGCGCCACGCCCCGGAGCCTCGTGATCCTCGACGAGGTCGGCCGCGGCACCAGCACCTACGACGGCCTGGCGATCGCGCAGGCCGTGATCGAGCACCTACAGGCGGGGCCCGGCTGCCGCACGCTCTTCGCCACGCACTATCTGCAGCTCGCCGCGCTCGAGCGGCTGCCGGGCGTGGCCAACGTGCAGGTGCTCGTGCAGCAGCACCGCGACCAGCTCGTGTTTCTCCACCGCGTGGCCTCCGGCGCCGCCGACAAGAGCTGGGGCGTGCACGTGGCGCGGCTGGCGGGCGTGCCCGGGGGCGTCATCGAGCGGGCCCGTGATCTCCTGCTCGAGTTCGAGTCGGGGACCGCCGCCGCGCCGAAGCCCCGCAAGAAGCCCGAACCGGCGGACCAACTCCCGCTCTTCGAGTAGGACAGGCTTCAGCCTGTCTCGCACCCCTGCGTAGGACAGGCGTCTCTGCCTGTCTTGCACCCGATTGCGACAGGCACGGAGGCCTGTCCTACGCTACCCGCACTGGTTCATCTTGTCGCGGGGCGTGCCGGCGGCCACGAGCTCTGGCTCCTGCCTCCCGAACTGCACGAATGCCACGTCGGGCTCGACGGTGACGGCGATGCTCTTGTAGGCCGGCGTCCGCGAGAGCGGGTCGGCCGACTTCGGCACGAGCACGTTGCTCTCGGGGTAATACATCGCCACGTTGCCCGGCCGGATCTGGTCGAAGGCCGAGACGATCTGCCCCCGCATGCTGCCCGCGGCGCTCGTGATGCGGCAGCGGCCGCCATCCTGCAATCCGAACTTCGCTACGTCGTCGGGATGCATCATCACGATGTCGCGCCGCGTCTGGTTGCGATAGAGATCCTCTTCTTCATACACGACGGTGTTGAACTGCCCCTCGCTGCGGATCGTCATCAATTGCAATCCGGTGGGCGCGGGAGGCAGTTCGTGCACGAAGAGGTGGGCCTTGCCGTCTTCGGTGGGAAACCGCGGCCGGTCGATCGCCCGGCCGGGGATGGAGAATTCCTTCTTCGTCTTGTCGATGTCGGCGATCTGCTCGAGCCCCGGCACGATCTGCGCGATCGCCTGCCGGATCGTGCTCGTGTGGCTCATCGCCTGCCAGTCGATCGGCGTCTGCCGGCCGCTCTCCGCGCCGCCGAGCACCCGCTGGGCGAGATCGGCGATGATCTCAACCTCGCTCCGCGGGCCCACGTGCCGCGGCGTGCCGCCGTCGGAAAGGCGGACGTAACTAAACATGCTCTCCTGCGTGGAGGGCTCCGGCTCCTCGTCGCGGGCGAGCACCGGCAGGATGATCGTCTCCTCGGCGCCGAGGCCGCCGGCGTGGCCCGTGTTGAGCGACGTGCTCATGTAGACCACCGTGTCGATCTTGCCCATCGCCCGCTTCGCGTAGGCCGCGTCGGGGCTCGCACCCCAGAGGTTCCCGCCGAGGCACATGGCGAATCGCATCCGGCCGGCGTCGGCGGCGTCGAGACATTCGAGCGTGTCGTAGCCCTTCGAGGTGGGCAGGCCCACGCCGAAGTGGTTTTGCAGCCGATTGAAGACGGCGTCCTTGAGCTTCGGAGTGACGCCCACGGTGCCCATGCCCTGGATGTTGGAATGACCGCGGATCGGCTGGAGCCCCGCGCCGGGCCGGCCCACCATCCCGCGGGCGAGCGCCAAGGCCGCGATGGCCTGCACCGTGGCGGCGCCGTGGAGGTGGTGCGTCACGCCCATCGTCCAGGCGAAGACGGCCCGCTGGCTGCGGGCATATTGGCCGGCGATGTCGTCGATCTGTGTCCGCGACACGCCCGACTTCTCCACGATCTCGTCCCAGGAGAGCGCGTCGAGCCGCGCGGCGAGCTCCGGCCAGCCGACCGTGTTGGCCGCGAGGAAGGCCTCGTCGCAGGCGCCGATCTCGCGGATCCGCTTGAGCAGGCCATAGACGAGCGCCAGATCGCCGCCGACGTGCGGCTGCACGTAGGTGCTCGCGATCTCGGCCCCGAAGAGGAGCGCCCAGGCATCGCTCGGCACGGAGAAGTTCACGAGTCCCGTCTCGACGATCGGATTGATCACCACCACCTTCCCGCCGCGGCGGCGCACCATCATGAGCGTGCGCATCATCCGGGGATGATTGCTCGCGGGGTTGCCGCCGATGAGCATGACGAAGTCGGAGTTTTCCATGTCGTCGAGCTTCACGGTGCCCGCGCCCGTGCCCACCACGCTCGCCAGCCCGACGCCGCTCGCCTGATGGCAGTAATAAGAGCAATTGTTGACGTGGTTCGTGCCGTAGATCCGGGCGAAGAGCTGCAGCAGGAAGCCGGCCTCGTTGCTCGAGCGGCCGCTGAAGTACCAAAAGGTCTCGTTGGGATCACTGCGCAGGAGCTTGGCGGCGATCCGCTCCATCGCGTCGGCCCACGAAATCGGCTTGTAGTGCTGCGATCCCTTTTCGAGCACCACTGGTTGCACGAGCCGGCCGGAGTGCTCCATCTGGTAGGGCGTGAAGGCCTGCAGCTGCGGGATCGAGTAGGTCTCGAAGAACGTCGGCTTCACGGCCCCCTGCATGTCGGCCACCATCGCCTGAAACGACTTCTTGCAGACCTCGGGGAAGTGGCCCGCCTCGTTCACCATGCCGCCGGCCTGCCCGCCCATGCCGAGCGCGCAGGTCTTGCAGGCGTTCTTCGACCGCATGGCCTTCCAGAATTTCCAGAGGCCGCCCGCCTCGCGGGATTTCTTGAACGTATACATGACCGCGCGGAAGCCGCCGCCGGTGGTCACCTTGCCGAAGAATCGTCCCATGAAAGCTCCTTGCCCGCGTTGACGCCTTGATTCCTCGCGGAATCCAGAGCCGCAGAGGCTCGCCGACCAAAAAGTTGCCTGACAAAGCGTACCTGCGATAGGCTCAGTGACTCAAGTTGATCCCGCCGGCGCGTCCTTCGGCGCCGACTTTCCCTCCCTGTCGGTCCTTCCAGGAGTTTTAACGATGCGTGCAGCATGTGTGATGGCGGTGGCCTTGGTGTGTGGCATGGCGGTTGTCGCCTCTGCCGAGATGACGAGCGGCCCGCAGGTGGGCGATTCCGTCGGCGCCTTCACGGTGACGAAGGTCGCCGGGAATCCCGACGACGGCTTCCCAATCGGCCGCTCCGGCTGCTACCGCTGCAAGACGGGCGCGAAGCCCGTGGTGATGGTCTTCGCCCGCTCCGGTGACGAGAAGCTCGCCAAGCTGCTCAAGAAGATCGAGGAAGAGGTCGAGGAGCATGCCGACGACAAGATGATGGGCTTCGTCAACATGATCGGCGCCGACGCCGAGAGCCTGAAGAAGGCGTCCGAAGACTTCGCGAAGAAGCACGGGATCACCCGGCTCGCCTTCGTGGTGCCCGAGGATGCCGAGAACGGCCCGCCCGATTTCAAGATCGCCCCCGACGCCGACCTCACGGTCGTCTGCTACAAGGAGGGCAAGGTAAAGGCCAACCACGCGTTCGCCAAGGGCGGCCTCACCGACGAGAAGATCGACGCCGTCGTCGAGGCTTCGTGCAGCCTGGTCGAATAACCCGGCGGCCCGCACCACGTTCAGCCAGCGGCCCGGGGCCCCGCGCCCCGGGCCGTTTGCGTTTCCAGAACCACTCGCCGCCATGATCGCCTTCCTCTGCTCCCTTCCGACCCGGCTCTGGCGGCTCGTGATCACGCCCTACGAGCCAGACGCGCGGTTCGACGCCCACCTCGCGCGGACCCTCACGCAGGAACACCCGCAGGCGCGTGCCACGGTCGCCGTGCTGGCCGCCGACGAGAGCCGGCGGCTCTTTGGAGTCGACCTCGCGCGGCGCGGCATCCAGCCGGTGTTCGTGCGGATCGAAAACCGCGGCGCCGAGAGCGTGCGGCTGCAGCCGGTGAACATCGACCCGAAGTATTTCACGCCGCTGGAGGCGGCGGCCGTGAATCACTTCTCGATCGGCCGCCGGCTCTCCGCCTTTGGCGCGATGGGCTGGGTGTTCGTGCCGCTCTTGGCGCTCGTGCCGCTCAAGCTCGTCACGGCCTGGCTCGCCAATAGCCGCATGGACGATTTCTTTCGGGCCCGCGGGTTTCCGCTGGTGTCGATCCCGGCCGGCGGCGTTGCGCAGGGCTTCGTCTTCACAACGCTCGACCTCGGCACGAAGTCGGTGCACGTGCGGCTGGGCCGCGGCGGCGGCCTGCGGCAGACGTTTGGCCGGCTCATGCACGCAGGCGCCGCGCCGACGGCGCCTGCGGAAGACATCGAGTTTGTCTTCACGGTGCCGGTGCCCGGCATCGCCGCCGACTATCTCGACCGCGACTTCGCCACGATCCGCCCCGCGTCAACCGTCGAGGCCTGCGATCTCGACACGCTCGTCGCGCGGCTGGAGGCGCTGCCGCCGGCGACGACCAATGCCGGCGGCACGCGGTCGGGCGACCCGGTGAACCTGGTCGTGATCGGCGAGTTCGAGACGCTGCTTTCCGCATTCGCAGCCCGCTGGGACGAGAGCGAGACGATCACGCTCGCCACTTGCTGGAAAACCGTGCGGGCGTTTCTGCTCGGCGCGAACTACCGGTATTCCCCGGTCAGCCCGCTGCACCTCTTCGGCCGCGATCAAGACATCGCCCTGCAGCGGACGCGGCACTCGATCAACGAGCGGCTCCACCTGCGGCTCTGGCTGACGCCGCTCACGTTCGAAGGCAAGCCCGTCTGGGCAGGCCAGGTGAGTCGCGACATCGGCGTGCGGTTCACGACGCGGGCCTGGAACCTGACGACGCACCGCATCGATCCGAATGTCGATGAATCCCGCGACTACGTGATCGAGGATCTCGTGCAGGCCCGCCGCGTGGTCGCGGCGGGCTACGTCGCGGGCGTGGGCGGCTGCCCGGCCACGGCGCCCAAACGCAACCTGACGGGCGACCCCTATTTTACCGACGGCAATCGGGCCGTCATTCTTGTCTCACCAAGCCACATGAGCTGAAACCCATGAGCGATGCATCGACGCACGTATTACACGACCTGCTGACGCACAGAACCGTTGCGGCGCTGGCCACGCTCCATGACGGCCGGCCGTTCGCCTCGATGATCGCGTTTGCGGCGCACGTGGCGGCGGGAAGGCTGCGGCTGATCACGCATGTCAGTGGTCTTTCGGCCCACACCCGCGACATGCTCGCCGCGCCGGAGGTCTGCCTCCTGATCACGGCGGCCGACGCGCCCGACGTGATGCCGCAGGCCCTGCCGCGGGTCTCGATCCCGGCGGTGGCCGAGTTCATTCCGCCCGAGCATCCCGACCATGCGACGCTCAAGGCCGCCTATCTGGGGAAGTTTCCGCAGGCGGCCGACTTCTTCCTGCTCGGGGATTTTTCACTCGTTGCCCTCGAGCCGACCTCCGCGCGGCTGATCGCCGGCTTCGCCCGCGCGCAGACGCTCTCGGCCGAGTCGCTCGCCGCCGCAATCGTAAAGTGACACACCGACACCCGGCTTTTGAAGCCGGGTGTCGCACGCAAGACGGCCGTTTTCGAGCCCCGCTGACGATCGCGGCTTCACGGGGTATATTTCTCGCATCAGGGCAGCGTAGCTCAGTTGGTTAGAGCACCGGCTTCATAAGCCGGGTGTCGCCGGTTCAAGTCCGGCCGCTGCTATTTCGTATGAACCAGCCGCCGTCTACTTCGACGGCGATGACTGGAAGGACCGTATCAATGCGTCCTCACTCGAGGAGATAGACGCCTCTCCGGTCGCATCCTACCGGCGGTATGTCGCGAAGGGCGCCCCGGAGCGCACCGACCCTGCGTTCGACTACGGCAAGACCCTACACACTTGGGGTGAACTGCTGGATGGGACGGACGCCTCACGGTTCTGGTCGCGGGTGGCCGTCTGCCCGCTCCACCTGACCACGGCAACGGGACAGTTGGGCAAAGCCGCCGACTCATGGCTGGCCGACCAAGCACCTGACGCTATCCCGATCTCCCCCACAACAGAGAAGGTGCTGCGGGACCAGACCAAGCAAATCCTTGAGAACCCCGCTGCGGTGGACTGCCTGATGGCGGCTACCCACACGGAGTTCAACATCGCCTTTGAGGTCGATGGCCTGCCGTGCAAGTGCCGGGTGGACGGGGCCACGCCCGACTTTTTCTACGACTTCAAAACAACGCGGGACGCTGATCCCGACGAGACGTTTCACCGTGCCTGCCTCGACTTTAAGTACGAGTTGCAGGCTGCCTTCTACCTGATCGGTGGGATGCAGGCCGGTTGGCCTCGCCACCGAATGCAGTTCATCGCGACGTCCACCACCTACCCGTACCACTGTGCGGTGATGGCGTTGCCGGAGAGCGTTCTGCAAGAAGCAGAGGCTCGCGTCTACGCGCTGCTGCGCGAACTGGAGCACCGTCGGGCGTTGGATTGGTGGACGCCTCACTACTACGGAAAGGTGATCGAGATGAACGCCAAGTATTTCCAGAAAGGGAGGGGATGGTGAGCAATAGGCCGTATCTGTATCGCGAGGCGTCGGCTTCTACCGAGTTGCTGGACACCGCTCTGGCCAAGGCCCAAGCCGAATTCAAGCCAGTCAAGCGGAACCGCAAAGGTCCATACGGGATGTTCGCGGACCTGTGTTCCATGCAGGAAGCGACCGCCGCTGCGCGTGCCAAGTACGAACTGGCCGTCAACCCGCTCGGCGTGCTTCACCAAAAAGTCTCCGGCCCCCTTGTATTCGACAGTCGACGTGATGAATTGCGAAAACATGTCACGGCCAACATCGGCCGCGCTGACAATGCGGTCGCTGTACACGATGTCGATGCCGAGCATCGCCACTCGCATTTCCCACATAGCCATCTCATATAACTCGATGTCCTGTGGACGGGCCATCCGATCTCGTCGCACACAAAACACGCGGCGAATCGTCTCGTTCGACTGAAGCTCCCTGCACATCTCCGCGAAGGCAGGCCGCTCCAGATCGTCGCCCTTCAGGCCATCATCCACATACAGGCCTTTGTAGTGGTGCAAGCGATTGTCGAGCATGTAGTCCAGGTCAGCCAGCGTGATGTCGAGCGGCACGTTCAGTTCCGCGGCGCGCCTCAGGACAATTCCGAGTTGCTCGTGCAGTGACAGTTCCTGTCTGCTTTGGCTCCGACGTATGTACGTGCGTGACTCGTAGCGTTCCGTGGCTTCCATGATTTATTCCTTTCCGGATTCGATATTCGGATGACGCAGGCTCCACGCAAGCCTCGCCAATTCGTCTATTACGTCATTCGTGACGCTGCCCCGCACAAGGACATCCGTATCCAAATGCTCCGGGGCGTGCCGGGCGCACTTCTCGTACCACCAGAAAAACATCGCACCGATGGTCGGGACCAAGGCTTCCGAGGCGATATATTCCTGCCGCGCCTCCCTCATACGCTCGATCAGATTCGTGATCATGCCATGAGGCGCTGGCACGCCTATCTGCGAAAGGTCAACGAGTCGGCCTCGCTGCCATACGTGAAGCTGCACGATGATCCGCAACTCGGCCACGTACGCCGCGTGCACGTCCCGCATCATGCGTGCCGAGCCGCGGCCCACGAATTGATAGCGTTCAAGGATCGGCTGCGACGTCCGCAGCACGTGCGATTCGAATCGCCGCCGCGCATCCCGAAGATCGGCATCCTCGACCAGCGGCACTGACAACGAAGCGAGACAAACCATCATGAGCCTCCATACTCGTCGGTGTTCTGATAGCCGCCGGTTTCCCGACAGCCCGCGGCCTCCTGCCACGGAAACCCTCGCCCGGAAGCCACATCGGCCCCAGTCGGCACGCCGCCGGTTGTGCCCACCGCGATCGCAGCTATGCGACCCGTCGACGGAGTCGCCTGCCATTCAGCCGACGCGCACGGTGCTGCAGCCGAGAGTCATCGGCGGCATCCCAGTCGATGCCATCCATCGCGAGATCGAGGACGTCGTCGCCTTCATCGGTGGCCCGTCGAAACCGCGAGCCCGCCAGCGGCACCTCGCTACCACCCAAACGGCTATCGATGTGGAAGCCGCGGCGACGGACGAGGGCGATTGTCTCGCCAAGAGCAGCCGCGACGGCGGCGAGCGTCGCCACCAGCGAGAGAACCAGTCCAGCGAGACACCTTGCCTGCCGGACAAAGAGAGGCCCGGCCGCTACGCCGCGGCCGGGCGGGAGATACGCAGGCCCGGCATTACCGAGCCAGCACGTGGAAGCATGAGAGAAGTTCAGCAATGAGCTTCGGGGCAACGCCCGGAATCATTGCCCGCACGATTGGCGGAAGCTTGTCGTACACGACGAAGCGCTCCCGCAGCACCGGCGGCTCATGGTGCGAGTCGCCATACCGCGTCGCGTAATCGTCGTCACTCCAAACCGTGCAGCCGAGGCCACCGGGCATCGTGAGTGCTGCTGCGAAGATAATCTGCTCGTCGTCGAATGCGGGCGACCAGCCTGCCGTGCGGGAATAGATTCGCGGCCCCTCGAGTTCGAGGTTGTCGAGCCCCATCTCAGCGAGGGAATGCAACTGCTCGTTGAGGAGAGGGATCGCCGTATCGGCCAGCGAGAGACTGGTGCGGATCAGATCGGTGAGATGGGCGAGCTCCGCTGCTCGCCCAGAAAGGTTGTCGTGCATGGGCATATCCAGTGTGAGTGAAGGCAGCCGATACCACACGGCTGCTCACTGGATATGCCAGGTTTTTGGCGATTATTTAGGCGGGCCGACGCTTGCTCGACTGAAGATCAGTGAACGGAAAGGGCACGACGACCACGTCGCCGCCTACAAATTCCGCCACGCCTCATCCTCTTCAGGAGTATCCCAAACCACCGCCCAGGCTGACTCCGCGAGCGGCAGCAGGGCCTGCACGTCCTCGCTCCCATCACTGCCGGCGCCGCGTGCCCGCAGGTGCCGCAGAAAAGCGAGCACCTCCCGCTGCACACTCTCCGGGGCGTGCTCGAGTTCCTCGATCAGGGATTTGGTTATCGGTGACATGCTGCATAAAAGGACAGGTCGGCCAATGGCACTTCGACAAGCGTCGGCCGAGCGGGGCGGATCATGAGGAGCAACCGCCGGAGCTGGTCGGGCTGGATGCGGCCCGATCGTGGATGTGCCGAAGAGCGTCCTATCCACGCTCAAGGCCGGATTTGTCTCGTCGGCTCGAGCCCGTCTTGAAACCGCCCTTCTCGCGGGCCGTCCGCACCGTGGCATGGAATGCCGTCAGAGGATGTGGATGTCGATGTCGGGCAGCTCGTCGGGCGACGCCTGAAAGATTGCCCGGTCGTCGTGGACCTGCACGCGATCAGCCGGATGTCGCCACCACACCCAAGGGCACGCAACAGGAAACTCCTCGCCCACCCGGGCCATGAGTTTGGCCTTTGGCGTCGCGAGGTGTCGTGGGAGGGTGGTTTGTCGCATGAGTCGCAGCAGTCGCCGGTGGCATCTCCGCCCGCCGCATGTCCGCCGACCGCGTGCCCATCAGTCGCGGCATCGCGCCGCTTGCCGACATTCCCGATCGCGAGGGCGGTGACGGCGGACCTGAGCTTGTGATTCGGGGCGAACACCCCTGGCTTGTTTCAAGGCGGCAGGCGATGCCGGTGCTTCCGCGGCGGCGGCACGAGATCGGCCAGCCGGTATCGGCAGCCGACTCGAAGACCGTCCGTCGCGATACCGCGCGGTTCAGCACGTGGAACGGCAAGCCTCCGGGGGCGAATCGGCGCGGGCGTGGCATGAACTCATGTATACATACCAGGCTGCGGCGTGTCAAATTGCCCAGATTTGGCGGCTAACGCCTTTTTCCTTACTTCAGCGGGCCGAATGTCACGTCGTCGATGAAGCCGTGCACGACCTGCTTCTCGCCGCTGCTCACGCTGAGACTGACCCCCGTCTTCGGCGTGTCGCCCACGAGCGAGGTGTAGGTGAACACCTCGCGGCCGTCGAGCAGCACCCGCTGCTCGCGGCCCCGGGCCTCGACCACGGCTTCGTGCCAGGTGTCGGGATCGACCTTCATGTTCACCACCTTCGCGTCGAAGATGTACCGGCGGTTCCAGCCCCCCTTGGCCTCGAGCGCGGCCGCCTCGGGGCTGTCCTTCGGGTAGAGCGTGGTGTTGTCCGTCGCACGCACCCACGTCGGGTGGATTCGCAGCCCCATCACCGGGAAGTCGCGATCCACGAGCGGGTGGTTGCCGCACAGGCCGCATGACAAGTCCCCGTTCGGCGGCAGCTTGAACCGGAACGACACCCGCACGTCGGTGCCCACGGCCTTGCGACGAATGCCCGCGCCATGCACGTTCGGCACGATGTTGCCCTGCAGCTGCCCGTCCACCACCTGCCAATACTGGCCGCGGTGCTCGCGGTCCGACACGGTGCCGCCGGCCGGTAGGTAGCCGTGGTAGGTCCAGTGGCTATCGAGGGCCTCCTCGGAGTCGAAGGTCTCGGTCCAGGCGGTGAGGCCGGGCTGATCCTCGGCGGCGGCCGGGGCGGCGAGCAGCAGGGCGACCATGGTCGCGGTCACGGCAGATCGAAGCATCGCAGGCATCGTTGCACTCCTCGTGGGGGCTGGGAACAGGATTGGATCGTCATCTCAGACGCTGAATCCGGTGAGCGTCTCCGAGGTGCTCGACCCGAACTTCGGCACCTCGACGCCGAGTTCGTGGAGCACCTGCACCCAGAGGTTGCAGACCGGGGGCGGGCTCTTCGGGTCGTGGGCCAGGTGGCTGCCGTGCTTGAAGCGGCCGCCGGCCACCAGGATCGGCAGGTTCGTGGAGTCGTGGCTCGACGCATTGCCCATCCCCGCGCCCATCACCGAGATCGTGCGGTCGAGCAGCCGGCCGGCGCCGTCGGGTGCCTCCTTGAGCCCGCCGATGAACCGGCCCCATTCCAGGAGCACGTCCCGCTCGAGCACCGCGAGCCTCTCGATCTTGCCCGCATCCTTGCCGTGGTGGCTGAGCTCGTGGTGCGAGAACGAGGCCTTCGGCTCCGAGGGCGTCTTCGATGTTTCGACGAAGTAGAGCGTGACGATCCGCGTGAGGTCGGTCTGCAGGGCCAGGCGGGCCACGTCGAGCATCACGCCGAACCGCGCCGTGTTTTCGCCGGGGCCGGGATCCTTGACCGGCGGCTCGCCGGGCTTCGGCTTGGGCAGCTTCGCGTAGTCCTCCAGCCGGACCATCCGCGTCTCCAGGTCGCGGACGCTGTCGAAATACTGGTCGAGCTTGTCGCGGTCGGCGGCGCCCACGTCGCGCCGCAGCCGGTCGGCCGCCGTCGCCACGCGGTCGAGGATCGAGCGGCCCTCGCGCACGCGGGCCACCTCCTGCGCCACCTCCTCCGGGCTGCCGTCGATGAACAGCCGCGCGTAGGCCCGCGCCGGGCTCGTCTCCGGCGGCATCTGCACGCCGCTCCGCAGGTAGCTGCAGCTGTGGGCGCCGCTCGTCGAGAAGTTGAGCGACGGATAGCGGGTTTCGCGGCCAAACGCCTCGGCGGCGAGCTGGTCGAGCGAGATCGTGTTGCGGAAGGCCGGCGCGGCGGGGTGCGGGGCGCCGGTGAAGAACGACTTGTCGGAGGAGTGCCCGTCGCGGACGTCGGGATGATTGAGGCCGGAGATGACCGTGAAGTCGGCCCGGTGCGGCTGGAGCGGCTCGAGGTAGCGTGTGGGCTTGTAGTCGGGGCCCGCCTCCGCCGGGAACAAGTAAGGCGTGTGGAAGCTGAGGTAGTTGAGCAGCCCGACGAACCGCATCGGCGGCGGCGTCTCGGCCGCGAGCGCCGGCCGCATCGCGTCGAGCAGCGGGAGCGAGAGCGCCACGCCCGTGCCCTTGAGCAAGGCCCGCCGCGGGATCGCCCGCCGCGTCAGCACGCCGAATCGATGGATCGCGCTCATGGCTCGTCTCCGTGGGTCATTTGTGGGTGAACAGCGGGCTCTGGATGACCGCCTCCAGGATGCTCCGCACGCCGTAGCCGCCGGCTGCCGTGCGGTCGAGGATCTCCTCCACCGCCGCGTGGTCGGCAAACTCGATCTCCGCGCCCGTGAGGTGCGCCGTCAGTTTCTCCACGAGGTTGCGGGCGATCTGCCGCTCGTCCTCGAGCATGAGCCGCTTGTAGCCCTCGACGTCGGCAAACGGCCGGCCGTCGGCCAGCGTGTACGACGCATCGACGGGCAGCCCCTTCGCGTAATAACGAATGTCGCTCCCCGGCACGTTCACGATCTTGTCGGCATGCACCGCGGGCAGCGCCCGGTAGTGCGTCCGCCAGCGGCCCGTGACATCGAAGTTCTCGAGCGCGAAGCCGGGCGGATCGAGCTTCGCATGGCAGCCGGCACAGGCGGCCTGGTTGCGGTGCAGCGCGAGCTGCTCGCGGATCGTGGTGCTCCCGCGGATGTCGGGCTCCACGGCCGGCACGTCCTTGGGGGGCGGATCGGGTGGCGTGCCGAGCACGCGGTCGAGCACGAAGGCCCCGCGGACCACCGGCGACGTGGTCGTGCCGTTGGCCGACACCTTGAGCACCGCCCCCTGCGTGATCACGCCGCCGCGGTGCGCGCCGGGCGCGAGCAGCACGCGGCGGATCTCCGGCCCCTTCACGCCGGGGATGCCATAATGCTCGGCGAGCCGCTCGTTGAGCATCGCGAAGTCGGAATGCACAAGCGAGCGGGCGGGCAGGTCGCCGGCGAGCAACTCCTCGAAGAACGCATGCGATTCGTCGAGCATCGACAGCTTCAGATACTCCTCGAACTCCGGATAGAGCTCCGTGTCGGGCTGCGTGAAGTCGATGTCGCGGAGCTTGAGCCAGTTGGCGAGCAGGTTCTTCGTGAACCGCCGGCCCCGCGGGTCGGCGAGCATCCGCCGCGACTGGGCCACGAGCACGGCCGAATCGCGGAGTTTGCCTGCGGCGGCGAGTGACAAAAGTTCGTCGTCGGGCGCGGTCGCCCACAGGCCGTAGGAGAGCCGCGCGGCGAGGGCGTGGTCGTCGAGCGGGCCCGGCCGCTCGGTGCGAAACAGGAACTGCGGCGAGCAGAGGGCGAGCGCGTAGGCGGCGCGGAGCGCGTCGTCGAACTGTCGGCCGGCGCCGAGCTGCTCCTTCACGATCGCCATGTGCTCCTCGAGCTCGACGTCGGTGGCCGGCCGGCGGAACACCCGCGGGAGAAAGCCCGCCAGGAGCCGCCGCGCGTCCTGCTCGGGGTCGGGCGACACGACGCGGAGGTTTTTGCCGGGCTGCTTGGGATCGGCCGGCTCGAGCGGGAGGTCGCCGTAGAGCAGCCGGTGGCCGCGGGGCGGCCATTCCTCCACCAGCGGCCCCGTGATCTCCACCCACTCCACGACCGCGCAGATGCCCGGCACCATCACCCGCTCGTCGGGCTGTTCGGCCACGGCCCGATACGGGGCCACATAGAGCGTCTTCCCCTTGGGCACCCGGGCCACGTATTCGTACTCGCGAAACTCCGTCGGGCTCGCCTCGACGTAGACGCGATCCCACGTGAATCCGGTCCGCGGCCAGTCGGTCACCGCCAACTGGAGCATGATCCTCCGGTCGGGCCGGTTCTTGTCGGCCGCCGGAGCATTGGGGCTCGTCCTGTCGACCATCGCCCGGGCCCGAATCCGGAAGCGGTAGCGGGCGCCGGGCACCGGCGGCGACCAGGCGTTGAGTTCGCCCGCCGGGACGTTGCTCCCGTTCCAGCGGATTGCGAGGAATCCCTCCTCCGACTGTGCCCAGAAGTGGACCTGGAAGCCGGCCGTCCAATGGTGCCAACTTTCGCTGTAGTCGGTGCGAAACGTGCGGGTTTCGGGCCGGGCCGCGGTGACGGTGGCCGCGGCGAGGGCCAGCCGCGCGGCTTCGAGGTAGCGCTCCAGGTGCACCGGCGAGAGTTCGAGCGCCGCGCCGATCGTGTCGAAGCCGCCGGCGGTGCCGTCTTCGGGAAGGAGATCGGCGAGCGGCGTGTCGATGCCCAGGAGGTCGTGCACCGTGGTCACATATTCGGTGCGGTTGAGCCGGCGGCGGACGGCGCGGCCCTCGCGATCTTGCCGCGCCAGGCCGACGGCCGTGAGGTCAGCGCCGAGCACGTCGAGGAATGCCGTGCGCAGTTCGGGGGCCGGCCGGTCTTCCTCCGGCGGCGGCATCTCGCCGCTGGCCACGCGGCTGAACACCTTCGCCCACTGGGTCTGGCTGGCCGCGTCGGCGGGATCCCAGCGGAGGGCCGTGGCGTCGAAGCCCCCTTCGCGGGCATCGGCATCGTGGCAGGCGATGCAGTGCCGCTCGAGGAGCGCCTGCCGCACGGGGGCAGCGGCGTCGGCCGCCACGGCAGCCTCGGCCTGCGCGGCAGCGGTCCACGCCGCGCAGCATCCCGCGAGCAGGCAGGTGAAGACAACCGCGTGAAGGGAGAGCTTATTCATGGCTTCGCCTCCGGCGCAGGCTCGGCCACTGGTGCGGGCTTGGCCGGAGGCGCCGAAATCGTCGGTGGTGGCGCGGCCCGCGCCACGCGGAACCCGATGTCTGGGTAGCGGCGGGCTGGGGGCAGGTTCGAGCGGGCCTCCCGCAGCATTTTCTCTTGGGCCGTCAAGGCGCTGCCGCCGCGGAGCACCCGGTGTGCATCGAAGACGGTCGTCTCGACCCACTCCCACGCGCTGCAGCCCTGGTCGAGCGTGCCGTAATGGCTTGCGGAGCCGGGCAGGCTGCCGACGGGCGGGATCCCACGGGGGTCCAGCCAGTGAAGCATGTAGATCGCGAGGTTGGGGCCGGTGTCGCCCGGCTTGCCAATCTCCGGCTTCACGTCGCTGCGGGTGGGATACCGCCAGTAGTGGTCGGGTGGCCCGCCCGAGAACCGCGGGTGGTGATACGCGGCCTTGTACCACTCGTCTTCGTTCGGGATCCACGCCTGTGCGCCGGGCTCTCGCGCCGCCAGCCCGCCGCCTTTGGCGATCGAATAGGCCCCGGTCTCGGTGAGCCGGGCGGCGTCGGCCTGGCTCTTCGCGGGCCCGCGGGCCGACGGATCGGACTGCGCGTGGTGCAGCCAGTTGGCAAACCGCATGCAGTCGAGAAACGTCACCTGCGTCATCGGCATGCGCTCCTGGCCTTTCCGCGCCGTGTACGTGAAGGCTCCATCCTTCCCGGCGCGGTCGATCCTCTGGCCGCCGTGCCACAGGCCATGCGGATCGCTGGCCGCGACGGCGGAGAGAAACGCCGCATACTGGCCGGCCGTCACCTCGTGCTTCGAGATCTGAAACACGCCGGCCACGGCGCCGCGGCCGGTGGCGGGATCCGGCGCGTTGCCGGGGTTGCCCACCGTCACCCACTCGATGTCGAGGTCGGCAGGCTCGGCCGCAGCGGTGGGCAGCGGTAGGGCGGCGACGAGGCCCAGCAGCAGCATGCGTAGGCGCTGGGCACGGTGGAAGGCGGGAGACGCGGTCATCGCGAAGCCTGCTCGAGGCGTGTGAGGCGGGGCGGTCGGAAACGGACCGCCCGGGGATGTGAACGGGTGGGACGGCGTTTGGAAGCCCTCACCATTCTATATCGGCCACCGGGAAGGGAGGCCATCAAAATCGCTCCGATCCAGGTTTTGCGGCCCGGCGCGAGGCATGCGCGGCACCCCCGGGCTCCCGCCCGGGGCTTTTTGGGGGGCGTTTTCCGTCACCCGCCGCCGGCGACGTTCATTGGCAGCGTATACACCTTGTCGCGGGCGGTGATGAACAGCGTCTTCCGGTCCCGGCCGCCGAACGTGACGTTCGACGGCGACGCCGGCAGCGGGATCTCGCCGAGCTTCCGGCCCGAGGGCGCGAACACGCGCACGTGGTTTGCCTTCGGCGTCACGTAAAGATTGCCCCGCTCGTCCACCGCGAAGCCGTCGGAGCCCGTGTCGGCAAACGTCTTTCGCGGGCCGAGCCGGCCCGGCCCCTCCACCGGATAGGCGTAGGTGACGTCGGCGTCGCGATCGGCCACGTACAGCGTCTTCCCGTCGGGCGAGAAGGCGATGCCGTTGGGCCGGCGAAGCTCGTCGGCGACGCGGGTCACGGTCGTGCGGTCGGGGGAGACCCAATACACCGCCTCCTGGCCGATCTCGAGCTCCGCCGGCTCGCGGCCATACGCCGGGTCGGTAAACCAGATGCCGCCCCCGGCATCCACCACGAGATCGTTCGGGGCGTTGAACCGCTTGCCGTCGATCCGCTCCGCAACCGTGGTCACCTGCTTCGTCGCCGGATCGATCGCCACCAGCCGCCGCCCGGCCCCCATCTGGCAGGCGTAGAGCGTGCCGTCGGCGGCGAAGAACAGGCCGTTGGCCTTGTCGGTGTTTTCGAGCCACGGCTCCACCTTCCCGGTGGCCGCGCGCCACACGTGAATCCGCTGGTTGGGGATGTCGGTGAAGAACACGTCGCCGGCCGCGTCGGCTGCGGGGCCTTCCGTAAACGCAAACCCGCCCGCCACCTCGCGGGGCGCCACGGGGCCGTCGACGAGCTGCGCGAGGGCGTTTTGCTCCGTATTGCAATCCGCGTCGGGCGGCACGGCCGCTCCCGACTGCTCCACCGGATGCGTGAAGAGATATCGCCACACCGGCTCGTGGACGAGCGTGCCATCGGCGCTCTTGACGGCGCTGCCGTCGGGGATCACGCAGGTGTGGGCGCGGTCAGGGCTGCCGCCGATGTCGGCCGTGGTGATCAGCCGCCGCGTGTCGCCATACGGCGGCGCGGCCTTGTCGACGTCCACCACCGGGCCGTGCGCGTGCATCCCGAGCAGCTGCCACGAGCGGCAGTAATGGTCGGCCGTCCAGCCGCCGTCGAGCACGTGGGTGAACCCGAAGAACCGGGCCGAGGGCGTGGCCGACGGCAGCTCCTGCCACGATTCCGTCTGGTCGCGCGGCCCCGAGAACATCACCACCCGGTCCACGGGCCGGTGCACCGCAAACCGGGCGGCCGTCGTGGAGCCGTGCGAGATGCCCGCCATGATCACCTTGTCCCACTGGAGGTCGGCCGAGTCGGCGGTGAGAAACTGCTTCCAGTTGCCGGCCGGGTTTTCGCGGTCGAGCCAGAGGAGAAACTGACGGGCCCGCTCCTGCATGCCGTCGGGCTTCGGGATCTCCACGAGCGGGCTGTGGTCGTCGCCCGTCGCCGCCTCGAGGCGGATCCTGCCGAGCACGTCGCCGGAGTCGCGCACGGCGGGATCGATCAGCGGGAACCAGCGGTTCGCATACGCCACCTGGATGCCGTGCATCCCGTAGCCCGCGATCCGGTCGAAGAGCCCCGGGCTGTGGGGCATGAGCCAGATCACGAGCCTCCCCCGCGCCGGCACGCGCGTGTCGACCACGGCGTGCTGCACGTCGATCGGCTTGCCCTTGGCGTCTGCAAACGTGAAGCCGATCTCGGGATGCTCCTTGGCGGCGGGGTCGATTTCGCTGGCCCGCTTCTCGAGGTCGAAACGGCGGCCCTGCTCAGCGGCCGTCGCGGCACACACGGTGAGGGCCACGACGCAGGCAATGCAGAGAGTTTTCATGTCGAGATGCTATCGCCGGACCCCGGCCATCGCCAGCCACGTCGTCAGCGTTGCGCCGCCGGCGCGAGGGCCTCGCTCAGCGGATTGTGGTTGTTGCGGAGCACCGGCTTCTCGGGCGGCTGCCAGCCCCGCGGGGCGCCGAACACGACCACCGGCTGGCCGGTGTTGTCGTGGATCCGCAGGTTGTCGGCGATCGTGCCGTTCTTCGAGTGCCGCCAGCAGTGGATCGTGAGACCGCCGCTCTTCATGATGTTGCCGATCACCTCGTAGCCGTCGAGGTTGAAGTTGGGCTCGATGCAGGTGACGGCCGTCTCCATGTAGTTGTGGTTGCACTTCACGTCGCGGAGGCGGCCGCGGAAACCCGGGTGGCCGAGCAGGTAGGCCGCGCCCGTGGGATTGAGCGTGCGGGTGCCGCGGATCGTGATCCGTTCGGCATCGAACGACTCCCCCGGGCCCACGCCGCCACCCGGCAGCAATGCCCCCGTGTGGGCGCCGTAGCACATCACGGAGCGGTTGGTGTCCACCATCGTGATCCCCTCGATCACCACGTCGCGGACGCGGCCGTGCACGAGCACGCAGGCGTTGATGTCTTTCACGAGGAAGCTCGGCTGCACGTTGCGGCTCACGTTCATGTCGATCGTGCCCCGCCCCGTGATCCGCACGTTCTCGATGTATTCCGGCTGCGTGCCGTGGCCGATGCGGATGCCGTAGGCCTCCGGGCCGTCGTACGAGGCGAACCACGTGCTGCCCTTGTTGTGGCCCGTCGTGCTGCCGAACCGCACCTTCACGCCGCGCGAGAGTTCCTGCCAGTCGCCGGTGATCGGGATGCCCGTGTGCGGGGCCTGAACGAAGCGGTCGCCGGTGGCCGCCACCGGGGCGCTGCCGTCGGGATTGAGCACGTCCTCGAACACGCCCCAGGAAAACGTGTCGGGCCGGGCGGGCTGGCCGTCGGCCGCGGCGCGGCCCTCGCCGTCGATCCGGATCGTGAAGATCGCCGGCCGCAGCAGGTCGAACGTGCCGCCCATCTCGAGGTCGTCGAGCTTCTTCCCCGCGTCCTGGTCGGTGGTGATTTCGGGGGTCGCCTCGAGCTTCGTCTCGCCGTCGGCGAGTTTGAGCGTGGCCCCCGCGCGGAGGTCGATCGTGATCGGCTTGTCGACGGAGAGGATCGCGCGGTGCCGGCCGAGGCCGTGCTGGTGGAGGCCGGGGAGGAGCACGAGCGTGTCGCCGGGCGCGGCGGCGTCGAGGATCGGCTGCGGCGGCACGCCAGGCTGCACGAGGTGCTCGGCGGCTCGGGCGGCAGCCGGCGACACGAGCAGGGCCACCGCGGCAACCACGGCGCCGGCACGACGGGCGACAGGGGCGGGAGACTGACGGGATTGATGCATGGGAGGTGCTCCGGGCGTTCGCGGCAGACACTGCACGATGCCGCTGTTCGAATAGTAGCACAGCGGTTGGCGAGTCAACAAACAGTCGTGCGCGAGCCGTTCAGCTCGACTGCATCGCGGCGGGGGGCCGATATATACTCGACTCGACGTCGCGGCCCGTAACCGCCCGCCCCGAGGATCTCGCATGCCCACCAAGCCCCGCAAGAGCCGCAAGGCTCCTGCCGCCACCGATCTCTCCCGCTACCACGTTCCCAACCTTCGGCGGGCGCTGATCCTGATGGAGCACCTCTCCGCGCAGCCGGGGGGGCAGGGCATCAGCGAACTCTCCCGCGCGCTCGAGATTCCCAAGAACAGCGTGTTTCGGATCACCGCCACGCTGCTCTCGTTCGGCTACCTCGAGCGCCGGGCCGACAACACGTTTGCCCTGGGGCCGAAGGTGTTGGCACTGGCGCATGCCGCGATGGACGACCAAAACCTCGTCGGCAAGTCGCTCGACGTGCTCGCGACGCTCCGCGACGAGACGGGCGAGACCGCGCTCGTGGGAACGCTGGCCGACGGGGAGGGCGTGGTGCTCGAAGAGCTGGCGAGCCCGCACCCGATCAAGGTGACGGTGACGCTCGGGTGGCGGTTTCCGATCCACTCCGCGGCCCCGGCCAAGGCGATGCTGGCGGCGATGCCGGAGGCGGAGCGGCAGACGCTCTTGGCGGCCGTGCGGTTCACGCGGTTCACGCCCTACACGATCACGTCGCGCCGCGAATACGAAGAAGCCCTCGCGACCGTGCAGGCCCAGGGCTTCGCCTTCGACCACTCGGAGGAGGTGGAGGGCATCTCCTGCGTCGCGGCCGCGATCCTCGACGCCCGCGGCCGGCCGATCGGGGCGATTTGGGTGACGGGGCCGTCGTTTCGCATCAGCGACCGCGAGGTCGCCGCGATCGCGCCGGCAGTGCGCCGCGCGGCGGCCACTGTCTCGGCCCGCTTCGGCTACGGGCAGGCCGCCGGCCGCTCGTCCGGCATGGCCTACTGAAGTCGGCGCTACCGCTCGCCGCGGTAGATCGCCAGGGCCCGCTCGGCCGTGGCCCCCTCGTGGATCAGCGCCATGAACGCGGCCACGATGCGGCCAGGGTTCGGATGCTGGTAGACGTTGCGGCCGTAGACGAGGCCGTGGGCGCCCTGGGCGAGGAAGGCCGCCGCCTCGGCGAACACCGTCTCCACCGGCTTGCGGCCGCCGCCGCGCACGAGCACGGGGCAGCGGGCCGCCGCGATCACTTCGTGGTAGTCCTCGGGACGGTCGGTCGGGTCGGCCTTGATCACGTCGGCGCCGAGTTCGCGGGCCTGGCGGACGAGCGGCACGATCAGCTTCTTGTCGCCGTTGACCTGGTAGCCCCCCTGCTGCTCGTTGGCGCGGAGCACGAGGGGCTCGATCATCAGCGGCATGCCGTAGCGGTCGCAGGCCGCCCGCAGCCGCGCGGCGTTGAGGCAGGTCTGCCGGTGGAGGTCGGGCTGGCCCGGCATGAGGAGCAGGTTGCAGACGACGGCGGCGGCGTCGGCCTTGAGCGCGGCGATGATCGGCTCGTCCCAGTGCACGAGCTGGTTGAACATCACCGCGTGCGTCGTGGGGTTGTAGAGATTGCCCACGTCGGTCCGCAGCACGAGCGCCGGCTTCCGCGGCCCCGGGATCCCCTGGAGGAGATCGGCCTGGCCGATGTTCATCTGGATCGCGTCGGGCCCGGCGTCAACGAGGGCCCGCACGACCGCCGGCATGTCTTCGAGCCCGGCGAGAAACGAGTATTCGTTGAACACGCCGTGGTCGATGGCCACGTCGAGGCACCGCCCGTCGGCGGCGAGGAACCGGTTGAGGCGAACCTTGTGACTGTTGAACTGGTGGGGGTTGGTGCTCATGATGCAAGATAGTTGACACCGCAAACGCGGATTGTCAAATGAAACGCCGTTCGGTTCGTCGTTCGTCCACGCCCCATCACGAGGGATTCGATGCTGGCTCCGCATTTGATCGCCGGCCAGGCCGTCACCGCCGCGGCCGCGCATGGCGACGTCTTCAATCCGTCCACGGGCGAGGTGATCGCGCGGGTGCCGCTCGGCACCGCGGCCGACGTGGATGCGGCCGTGCAGGCGGCCCGGGCCGCGTTCGCCTCCTGGGGCGTGCTGCCGCCGCCGAAGCGGGCGGCCGTGCTTTTCCGGTATCGCGACCTTTTGGAAAAGCATTTCGACGAACTGGCCCGGCTCGTCACGCGGGAAAACGGCAAGACGCTCGACGAGGCCCGCGGCGACGTGCGGCGTGGGATCGAGGTGGTCGAGTTCGCCTGCGGCATTTCGCACCTCGCGAAGGGGGAGAGCCTGCCGCAGGTGGCCGAGCAGATCGACGCGCTCACCACGCGGGAGCCGCTGGGCGTCTGTGCCGGCATCACGCCCTTCAACTTCCCTGCGATGGTGCCGATGTGGATGTATCCGCTGGCGATCGCCTGCGGCAACACGTTCATCCTCAAGCCGAGCGAGAAGGTGCCGCTGACGGCGCTCAAGCTGGCCGAGCTCTTCGCGGAGGCGGGCCTGCCGCCCGGCGTGTTCAACATCGTGCACGGCGGCCGCGAGGTGGTGGATGCGCTCTGCTCGCATCCGGGCATCGCGGCGGTGAGCTTCGTCGGCTCGTCGGGCGTGGCGGCCCACGTCTACGCCCTCGCGTCGCGGCACGGCAAGCGGGTGCAGGCGGCGGGGGGCGCGAAGAACGTGCTCCTCGTGATGCCCGACGCGGAGCCCGAGCCCACGCTGCGGGCGATCCTCGGCTCGTCGTTCGGCTGCGCGGGCCAGCGGTGCATGGCGGGCTCGGTGCTCATGGGCGTGGGCAAGGCGACGGCCGACGAGTGGCGGGAGCGGATCACGGCGGCGCTCGCGGGCCTGCGGGTGGCCGACACGTCGGCCGATGACAAGGCCGAGATGGGGCCGGTGATCGACGCTGGCGCCCAGCGCCGTGTGCGCGGCTTCCTCGAGGCGGCGGCCGGCGAAGGGGCCGACGTCGCCTTCGACGGCCGCACGAACGTCCCCTCGCGCGGGTTCTTCGTCGGCCCGGCGCTCGTCGACCGCGTCGAGCCGGGGATGCGGCTCTTCGAGGAGGAGATCTTCGGGCCGGTGCTCTCGCTCGTGCGGCCGCGGTCGCTCGACGAGGCGATCGCCACGATGAACAAACTCTCCTTCGGCAACGGTGCGTCGATCTTCACGTCGAGCGGCGCCGCGGCCCGGCAGTTTGTCCGCGAGATGCAGGCCGGGATGATCGGCGTGAACGTCGGCGTGCCGGCGCCGATGGCCCTGTTCTCGTTTTCCGGCTGGAACCAGAGCTTCTTCGGCGACCTCCACGTGCAGGGGATCGAGGGGGTGATGTTCTACACGCGGCAGAAGTGCGTGCTCTCGCGGTGGGATGCCAACTACGTCCGCTCGCAGGGATGGTGATGCCATGACTGCGACCACGCCCCCGGCCCAGTTCAACGTGCCCGCCGCCGTGATCATCGGCGGCGGCGCGGCGGACCAGCTCGTGCCGCAGCTCGAGCGGCTCGGCGCCCGCCGCGTGCTCCTCGTCACCGACGCCTTCATGGTGTCGGCGGGGCTCGCGGGGCGGTTTGCAGCGGCGATGGAGGCGGCCGGCCTCGCAGTCGTCACGTTCGCCGATGTGCAGCCCGACCCCACCGATGACACCGTCCGCGCGGCCACGAAGCTCTTCGCCGCCGCACGGTGCGATGCGATCGTGGCCCTGGGCGGCGGCAGCCCGATCGACGCGGCGAAGGCGGTGGCCGTGCTCGCGGTCAACGGCGAGCCGCTCGCCTGCTTCCAGGGCTACCACCAGGTGCCCCGGGGCGGCGTGCCGCTCGTCGTGATCCCCACCACCGCCGGCACCGGCAGCGAGGTGACGAAGGTCGCGGTGATCACCGACACGGCCCGCGACGTGAAGATGATGATGCTCGACCGGCATCTCCTGCCGACGGTGGCCCTCGTCGACTACGAGCTCACGCTCTCGATGCCCGCCCCGCTCACGGCGCACGTGGGCGTCGACACGCTCACGCACGGCATCGAGGCGTTCGTGTCGCGGAAGGCGACGCCGCTCACCGACATTCTCGCCCTCGAGTGCATCCGCCTCGTGGCCACGCACCTCGAGCGGGCCTGGCGGGAGCCGGGCGATCGCGCGGCCCGCGAGGGAATGATGCGGGCGGCCACGCTCGGTGGCATGGCCTTCGCGAATGCGAGCGTGGCGCTCGTGCACGGGATGAGCCGGCCGATCGGCGCGGTCTTCCACGTGCCGCACGGGCTCTCCAACGCCGTGCTGCTTCCGGCCGTGACGCGGTTTTCGCTGCGGGGCGCGCCCGGCCGCTACGCGACCGTGGCCCGCGCGATGGGCCTGGCCACCGCGGCCGATGGCGACGACGCGGCAGGTGCAAAACTCGTCGCGGGGCTCGAGTCGCTCAACGCCCGGCTCGAGGTGCCGCCGCTTTCCGGCTGCCGCGGCGTGGACCGTGGACGGTTCGACGCGGCCAAGGAGAAGATGGCGGCCGACGCGCTCGCCTCCGGGAGCCCGCAAAACAACCCCGTCGTGCCCACCGCCGCCGAGATCGTCACCCTCTACGAAGAGGCCTGGTGACGCGGCGGCCGCCCTCCACCTGATCCATGTCCACCTGCTTCTCACTCAACGGCCGCACGGCGCTCGTCACGGGCTCGACCACGGGCCTCGGCCGCGCGACGGCCCGCTGCCTCGGCCTGGCCGGGGCGAAGGTCGCGGTCAACTACGCCCACTCCCAGCCGCAGGCCGACGAGACGCTCGCCGCCCTCCGCGCCGACGGGATCACGGCCGAGGTGTTTCGGGCCGACGTGACCGACGAGGCCGAGATCGACGGCCTGTTCGCGGCGATCGAGCGGAGCCTGGGGCCGGTGGACATCGTCGTGTGCAACGCCACGCCGGCCCAGCCGCTCAAGCCGATCGAGGAGTATGACTGGGCCTTCCACGCGCAGATGCTCGACTTTTTCGTGAAGAGCCCCTATCTGCTCGCCCGCCGGGCGCTGCCCGCGATGAAGCGGCAGAAGCACGGCCGGATCATCAACATCACGAGCGAGGTGTTTCTCCTGGGCGTGGCGCCCTTCTCGGCCTACGTGGCCGCCAAGGGCGGGCAGACGGGCTGGTCGCGAAGCATGAGCCGCGAACTCGCTCCCTTCGGGATCACCGTCAACATGATCGCCCCGGGCTGGATCCCGGTGGAGCGCCACGCCGCCGACCCGCAGGCCGAGAAGGATGCCTACCTGGCGACAATCCCGGCGGGCCGCTGGGGCGCGCCCGAAGACATCGGCTGGGCGGCCGTGTATCTGGCGAGCGACGAGGCCGCCTTCGTGACCGGCCAGACCATCGCCGTCAACGGAGGAAAGACATGCTGGTAGCCAGCCCGCGGCGAAAGCGGCACCGCACCTGAGGAACTGATACACATGCCACGCACGATCACCGTCGGTTGCGGCGAGTGGGGCTTCCGCCACCTGCCCTTCGCCGAGCATTTTCCCCTGGCCGCGAGGCTCGGGTTTCGCTGCCTCGAGATCGGCCTCGGCGGCGGGCTGCCGGGCCGGCTGCCGCCGCGGGTCGACGACGCGCTCGTGGCCGAGGTCGCGCGGCTGCGGCACGAGCATGATCTGTCCACTCCCTTCTGCTGCATCGAGAACGACCTCACGCTGCCCGACCCGCAGGCCCACGCGGCGATGGTCGACGAGGTCGCGGCGCAGATGACGCAGGCCGCCCGGCTCGGGTGCACGCACGTGCGGCTGTTCGCCGGGTTCACCGCCTACGACGCGATGACCGAGGCGATCTGGGAGCGGCTCGCCGCCGCGTTTCGGGCGCTCGCCGTGCGGGCGGGCGAACTGGGCCTGACGATCGCCATCGAGACCCACGGCGCGATCGCCTGGCGGGAGGGCGTCGCCCACCACACGCACACCGTCACCACCCACCGCGCGGGCCTCGCGCGGCTGCTCGCGGAGCTGCCGCCGCAGATCGGCTTCAACTACGACCCCGGCAACATCAAGGCGGCCGATCCGGGCGACCGTCGCCTCGCGCTCGATCTCCTCGACCGGCGGATCGTGTACTGCCACCTCAAGGACTGGATGCCGCGCGGATCGGGGTTCATACCCGGCGCCCCGGGGGATGGCGACCTCGACTACGCCACCCTGATCCCGGCGATGTCGTACGACGGCGTGTATCTCGTGGAATACGAGCCGACCGCCGACGTGGAAGACGGGATCCGCCGCAGCCTCGCCTACCTCGGCGGCATCGTCTCCACGCGGTTTTCCGGGAACGCGTAACGCACGACTGCGCCACTTCGCCGTCACCGAAGCTGATGCTTGTTCAGGCGCAGGCGAAGCCCCTCGCGGCAGCGAGCGGGGTGACGCGTGGCATCATCATGCGGGCAGGATCGTGTTTTGGCGTGATATGATTGGGTCAAGTCGAACGCCCTGCCTACCGCGCGCTGGACCAGAGCCCCAGATGGATTCGGTTGCCACAACCCTAAGACTCTCCCCGGCCGAGCGCGACGGCATCCGCCGCGCGGTGGCGAGGGCCTGCGAAGAGACTGGCGCAGCGTGGCGCAGGATCGCGGTCTTCGGCTCGCGGACCGACCCCGTTCGTCGCGGAGGCGACATCGACCTCCTGATCGAAATCGATCCACGACACCCCGCCGACCTCCATCGCCTGACGCAGCGGCTGCGGATCGCCCTCGAAGACGAGATCGGTGCGCAGCACGTCGATCTGGTCGTGGATGACGGCCGCCGTGCGGGGGGGTTTCCGGCCGTGGCACGCCTGCAGGGAGTCGAGCTGTGGTCGAACAACTGAAACAGCTGCTGCGGGAGCAGTTGTCGCTCCTCGACGCCCTGCAGCGGGCGGAAGCTCGTGGGCTCATCACATCCGCCGAACGGTGGCGGGAATTGCGCATGCTGCGCAACTCGATTGCCCACGACTACCTCATCGAGAGTGCCGACACCGTGCTCCACGACGCGGTCGCTGCATCTCCCGAGCTCATTGAAACGGCGCAGCGAGTCGTGCGCTACGTCGGGCACAAAGGCTATTGCTGACGACGCCCGTCCGTGCTGAGAGGCCCGTTGCACAAGCAAGTTAATGCGGGTGGCCCGCATGCCTATGGCCCGCCCATTCCCTCGCGTGCGCAACGGGCTTCGAGGCAACCCGAGAGCGCTGATTGTTCAGGCACTGGCGAAGCCGGCGATGTCGTCCGGGCCCAGAGCTTCGACGGCCGGCGTCGCGGCGACGACCAGGGGATGCCTGTGGGACGTGCGGCACATGATCGCCATCCGCGCGGCGTGTTTGACCGGCAGTTCATCCCGAATCCGGAGCAGGCGGGCGGCATCGGCCGGCTCGGGAACCTCCGTCCACGTGGCGTCTGCGAGCGCGAACGTGCCACCGGCATGGATGAGAAAATCGGCTTCCTTCGTCCGATCGCGCCAAAAGTGCAACTGCCTCGCACCGGCACTGCGGGCGAGCGCTTGGCGGAGTTCCCCGCAGACGAAGGTTTCCCAGAGCGGTCCGACGAGGGGCGACGCGGCCAGCTCATCGGCGGTGCGGATTCCCATCAGGAACGCCGCCAGGCCCGTATCGCGAAAGTAGAGCTTCGGCGTTTTGACGAGCGATTTGCCGCGGTTGGAAAACCACGGCTCGAGCAGCGTCACGATGCCACCCCGTTCCAGGAGCGCCAGCCATTCGCCAGAGGTGGAGCCGCTGATGGCCACGTCTCGTGCCAGTTCGGCCTTGTTGAGCAGTTGTGCCGAGCGGAGGGCGGTCGCCCGCACGAACCGCTCAAAATCCCGGAGGCTGCCCACGCGGAGCTGGCTGCGGAGGTCGCGCTCCAGGTACGTGGCGACATACGAGCGGAGAAAATCAGCCGTGTCGATCGCCCGGTCGGCGTGCAATTCGGGGAATCCGCCCCGCAGGAGCATGTCGGCGATCGTCATCCGCGGATTCGTCGCGTGGATCTCCCCGAAGGTGAGCCCCTCGACCTCGACGATGGCGGCGCGTCCGGCCAACGAGTCCGACACGCCCTGCATGAGCGTGAACGGCTGCGAGCCGGTGAGAATGAACCGGCCTGGCTCCTGCCGACGCTCATCGACAGCCCGCTTCAACGAGCGAAAAAGCCCCGGCGCGTATTGCACCTCGTCGATCACGACGGGAGGTGGATAGGCGGCGAGAAACGTCGCCGGGTCATGCTCGGCCTGGGCCGCAGCGCTCGGCAGGTCGAGCGAGACATAGGCGTGCCGGGGAAAAAGCCGCCGCGCCAGCGAGGTCTTGCCGGTCTGCCGACCGCCGGTGATCACCACCACGGGTCGCGTGGCGGCGAGGGACCTGATTCGCGGCTCGATGAGGCGTTCAATCCACACCGTGAAAATCGTACGGCGTTGCCGTACGATTTGCAATCTGTGAAAACCGCCACGAACCCTCCAAACCCTTCGCGGAAGCGAGCGGGGGGGGGGGCGCTGGCCATCACCGGCCTTTGCGGCCCGATCTCAGGCTGGCGGTCCTGCGGGCCGATGATAGAATAAAAACGGCGTTTGTTTAATCAACGCTCGGGAAGCGAGGTTGCGATGGCCATGGTCCGCCGGATCGCCGTCTGCCTGTTCGTCGTCGCCTGTCGCGTCGCCGTGGCGGCCGGGCCCGACTTCCAGCGCGAGATCCAGCCGCTGCTCGCCGAGCACTGCGCCCACTGCCACGGGATCGACGAGGCGACCCGGCAGGGGGGCCTGCGGCTCGACATCCGGCAAAGCGCCCTCGAAGGCGGCGACTCCGGCACGCCGGCGATCGTGCCCGGCACGCCGGAGGCAAGCGAGATGGTGGCCCGGATCCGGTCCACCGATCCCGACGTCGTCATGCCGCCGCCGCATGAGAAGAAGCCGCTCTCCGAATCGCAGAAGGCGCTGCTCGAGGCGTGGATCGCCGCGGGGGCCGGCTACGATCCGCACTGGGCGTTCGTCGCGCCTGCGAAGGCGGTGGTGCCCGCGGCCGCGAGCGCCCGCAGCCCGATCGACGCGTTCGTCCGCAGCCGCCTCGCCGCGAAGCAGATGCAGCCCGCGCCGCCGGCCGATGCCGCCCGGCTCTGCCGTCGGCTCTATCTCGACTTGGTCGGCCTGCCGCCGACCCCCGACGACCTCGCCGCCTTTCATCGCGACGGCTACGACAAGACCGTCGAAAAACTCCTCGCCAGCCCCCGCTACGGCGAGAAGTGGGCCCGCCACTGGCTCGACCTCGCCCGCTACTCCGACACCAACGGCTACGAGAAGGACTGGCCCCGCGAGATGTGGGCCTGGCGCGACTGGGTGATCGACGCGTTCAACCGCGATCTGCCCTACGACCAGTTCGTGGTCGAGCAGATCGCCGGCGACCTCCTGCAGGGCGCCACGCAGGATCAGGTCGTGGCCACGGGCTTCCTCCGCAACAGCATGCTCAACGAGGAGGGGGCGGTCATCCCCGAGGAGTTCCGGATGGTCGAGATGTTCGACCGGATCGACTGCGTCGGCAAGGCGGTGCTCGGCCTCACGACGCAGTGCGCCCAGTGCCATACGCACAAGTTCGACCCGCTCACGCATGACGAATACTTCGGGATGTTCGCCTTCCTGAACGACACGTATGAGGCCCGCTCATACTTCTACGCGCCCGAGCAGTTGCAGCAGCTCGCCGCGCTGCGGGCCGAGATCGCCGCCGCCGAGGAGGAGGTCCGCCGCCAGCGGCCGCAGTGGCAGGCCGAGATGGAGGCCTGGGCTGCGGAGGCGGTGGCGAAACTGCCGGCCTGGACACCGATCACGATGGTGGAGATGGACAGCGAAAAACTGTTTTCGCATCCCACGCAGCGGCCCGACGGCTCGATCCTCATCATCGGCCAGCGCGATAACGAACTGTTTTTCAGGGGCGAGCCCGATCTCACGGGGGCCACGGGCCTGCAGCTCGAAGCCCTCACCGACGGCGACTTGTTCATGAACGGCCCCGGCCGCGACGGCGTGTGGTCGGTCGGGCGGCTGCGGGTGCAGGTGAAGAAGCCCGGCGCCGCCGACTGGGAAGACCTGAAGCTGGCGGCGGCCACGGCCGACTTCTCGGAGCCCGAGCAGATCGTGTCTCGGCCGCCCCCCGACCCAACCGCGCCCAAGAAGAAAGAGCCCGCGCCGCCCGCCCCACCCACGGTGTCGATCGGCCCCGTCGCCAACCTGATCGACGACGACGCCCTCTCGGCCTGGCGGGCCGACCGCGGCCTCCTGCTCCGACATCAGCCGTCGGCCGCGGTGGTGCAGTTTGCCGAGCCGCTCGCGCTGCCCTCTGGCACGAAGCTCAAGATCGCCCTCCGCTGGTATGGCACGAAGGAGAACGGCCTCGACAACACGGCGATCGGCTGCTGTCGGTTCAGCCTCACGCGGGATGCGGCGCCCGCCGCGCCGCCGATCGACCACGCGGCGATCCTCGCGGCGCGGAAGCCCGCCGCGGAGCGCTCCGCCGCCGACCGGGCCGCGATCTTCGCCGCCTGGCGCACCACGCTGCCCGAACTCGCGGCCCCCAACGAGCGGATCGCGGCCGCGTGGGCCAAGGCGCCCCGGGCCCCGACCACCATGCTCCATGCGGCGTCGCGGTCGGAAGCGCAGCACCGCCCCACCCACCTCCTCGACCGCGGCGTGTGGAACCAGCCGAAGCACGAGGTCAAGCCGCACGTGCCGGCCGGCCTGCATCCGCTGGCGACGTCGGACGATCCGCCCCGGCTGGCCTTCGCGAAGTGGCTCGCCGATCCGCGGTCGCCGCTCACGGCCCGCGTGGCGGTGAACCGCCTCTGGCAGACGCTCTTCGGCCAGGGCCTCGTGGAGACGCCCGACGACTTCGGCACGCGGGCGGCCGTGCCCGAGCACCGCGATCTCCTCGACTGGCTGGCGGTCGACTTCATGGAGCGGGGCTGGAGCCAGAAGGAGGCGATCCGCCAGATCGTGACGAGCGAAACCTACAAGCAGTCGTCGGCGGCGTCGGCCGAGGCGCTCGCCCGCGACCCGCTCAACCGGCTGCTCGCCCGCGGGCCGCGGTTTCGCCCCGACGCCGAGGTGGTGCGGGACGTGGCGCTGGCGGTCTCGGGCCTGCTCACGGAGAAACTCGGCGGCCCGAGCGTGTATCCGCCGATGCCGAAGAGCGTGCTCGAGTTCAACTACGTGAATCTGCCCTGGCCCGAGGCCACCGGCCCCGACCGCTACCGCCGGTCGCTGTACACGTTTCGCCGCCGCTCGATGCCCGACCCGGCGCTGGCCACGTTCGACGCCCCGAACGGCGAGATTTCCTGCGCCCGCCGGCTGCGGAGCAACACGCCGCTGGCCGCGCTCACGGGGCTCAACGAGCCGGTGTTCGTGGAGGCGGCTCGCGGCCTCGCGCTGCGCACGCTCCGCGAAGGGGGCGCCGACGACGCAGCGCGGGTGGACCGCGCCTTCCTGCTCTGCACGTCGCGGCCGCCGAGCGGCTACGAGCGGGAGCAGCTGCTCGCGTTTCTCGCCGACCAGCGGCAGCGGCTCGCGGCCGGCTGGCTCGACGCCCGCGCGGTCGTGGGCGGCAGCCCGAAGCAGCTCCCCGACCTGCCCGCCGGCACCACGCCGCAGGACGCCGCCGCGTGGACGCTCGTGTCGCGGGTGCTGTTGAACCTCGATGAGACCGTCACGAAGAATTGAGCAATTGAGGAGTTGAAAACGCATTGACCCCGTCGCTTCCGCTCCGGGCTTTTTGTCGGTTCCCCACACCACGGTGCCCCATGACGCTTGATCACCCCATCCACGACGCGCGTCTCTCCCGCCGCTGGTTCTTCGGCGACTGCGGCGTCGGCCTGGCCGGCATCGCCGCGGGGGCGCTCGCCGCCCGTGAGTCGGTCGCCGGCGTCGCACCGCCGTCGCCGCTGGCCGTGAAGCCGCCCCACCACGCCCCGCGGGCGAAGCGGGTGGTCTACATGTTTCAGACGGGCGCACCGAGCCACCTGGAACTCTTCGACCCGAAGCCCGAGCTCGCCAAGCACGACGGCAAGCTCCCGCCGGCCGAGCTGCTCGCGGGCTACCGGGCGGCCTTCATCAATCCGAATTCCGCGTTTCTCGGCCCGAGGTTCAAGTTTCGGCCCTACGGCCGGTCGGGCACCGAGATGAGCGAGTTGCTTCCGCACATCGGCGGCATCGCCGACGAGATCTGCCTCGTCCGCTCGATGCAGACGGATGCCGTCAACCACGCCCCCGCGCAGATCCTGATGAACACGGGCTCGCAGCAGTTCGGCCGGCCGAGCTTCGGGGCGTGGACGCTCTACGGCCTGGGCAGCGAGGCCGACGACCTGCCCGGCTTCGTGGTGCTCTCGAGCGGCCGGGGCGCGAGCGGCGGGGCGAGCAACTACGGCGCGGGCTTCCTGCCGACGACCTACGCCGGCATTCCGCTCCGCAGCAGCGGCGATCCGATCCTCTATCTCTCGAACCCCAGCGGCGTCGACGGCGAGGCCCAGCGGGCCTCGCTCGACGTGCTCCGCCGGCTCAACGACGTGGCGGGAGCGGAGTTTGGCGACCCCGAGACGACGGCGCGGATCCAGGCCTACGAGATGGCCTACAAGCTCCAGCACAGCGCGCCCGAATTGACGAACCTCGCCTCCGAATCGAAGGAGACGCTCGCCCGCTACGGCATCACCGACGTCAACAAGCCGAGCTACGCCCGCGACTGCCTGCTCGCGCGGCGGCTGCTCGAGCGCGGCGTGCGGTTCGTGCAGTTGGTCTACGAGGGATGGGACCAGCACACAAACCTCACCGCCGGCGTGAAGGGCAACTGCCGCGTCACGGAGCAGGGCTCGGCGGCGCTGGTCATGGACCTGAAGGAGCGCGGCCTCCTCGACGACACGATCGTGATCTGGGGGGGCGAGTTTGGCCGCACGCCGATGATGCAGGGAGATACCGACGGCCGCGACCACCACAACCGCGGCTTCACGATGTGGCTGGCGGGCGGCGGCATCAAGGCGGGCCACGTGCACGGCAAGACCGACGACTTCGGCTTCAACGCGGTGGAGGATCCGGTGCACGTGCACGATCTCAACGCCACGCTGCTCCACCTCCTCGGCTTCGACCACACGAAGCTCACCTACCGCTTCCAGGGCCGCGACTACCGGCTCACCGACGTGGCCGGCAAGCTCGTGAAGGGCATCCTCGCCTGACGGCCCAAGCCCCAAGCCCCGATACCTACTGGAGGAAGACGTCATGACGAGACTCGTCGCTCTGGGCATCGCCTTCGCATGCTGTGCGGGCGTTGCCGCGCAAGCCGCCCGCGCGGAGGTCCACATCTACGGGGCCGATCACGAGACGGGCGAGGTCGTGAAGTTTGCCGAAGACGGCACGAAGCTCTGGAGCTTCCCCAACAAAAACTCCCACGACGTGCAGGTGCTGACGAACGGCAACGTGCTCATCAACCCGGGCGTCGTGCAGGAAGTCACGCCCGCAGGGACGGTCGCCTGGGAGGTGGGGAAGCCGGTCGTGCACGACCCCGAGTCGTGCCAGCGGCTGCCGAATGGCAACACGATGATCGCCGACAACGCCGCCCACGTGATCATCGACGTCACGCCCGACAAGCAGGTCGTGTGGCGGTACGACGTGCCGGGGAAGCCGACGATGCGGCAGGTCCGCCGGCTCGCCAATGGCAACACGCTCATCTGCGCGTCGTCACACCACGTGGTGCTCGAGGTGAATCCGGCCAAGGAGATCGTCTGGCGGTACGAGCTCCCCTTCCCCTATCTCGCCCAGCGGCTGGAGAACGGCAACACGGTGATTTCGAGCGGTGCGGGAGCCGGCAAAAAGGGCTACTACCTGATCGAGGTCGATCCTGCGGGCAAGACGGTCTGGAAGTACGGCGGCGACGAGGCGCCTGCTGACGAGCGGCTCGACTGGCCGAGTGGGTTCGTGCGGCTGCCCGACGGCACGATCTACGTGTCGGAATGCCTGTCGGCCCGGATCCGCGTGATCGCCCCCGATCGGAAGTCGTTCCGCTTCATCACGAGCCCGGCCATGAAGCACGCCGCTACGATCGCGGTGGTGAAGGCAGGCACGGGGGAGTCGCCTT
>Ga0315900_10001301_pt1 | contig 39973 bp, 27 predicted proteins | sample LakEriMetagenome_FD_203521 | JGI IMG/M metagenome (GOLD analysis project Ga0315900, IMG submission 203521) | Freshwater fungal communities from buoy surface, Lake Erie, Ohio, United States - Buoy 12 MA114 | ecosystem: Environmental > Aquatic > Freshwater > Lake > Lake biofilm | place: USA: Lake...
GACGATCTCCCCGCCGCGGCGCCTGAGGCCGCAGGCGATCCTCTATCTGGCGACGGCCGCCACGACGTTTGCGGCGGGCGTGGCGGGCTGGCAGCCGGTCGTGCTCGGGATCGACGACAACCTCGCCGCCGAGATCGCGCCGCACTGGCAGCGCGGGCTCGCCTACATGGCGGCGGTGATGGCGGTGCTCTCGGCGCACGAGGCGGGCCACTTCATCGCGGCGCGGCTCCATCGCATCCCGGCGACGCTCCCCTTCTTCATTCCCGTGCCCGTGCTGCTCACCGGCACGCTCGGCGCCGTGATCGGCATGGAGGGCTCGCGGGCCAACCGCCGCCAGCTCTTCGACATCGCGATCGCCGGTCCGATCGCCGGGCTCGTGGTGGCGCTGCCGGTCTTGGCCGCGGGCATGCTCGCCGGCACGCCCGCGGCGGAGAGCCCCTTCGCCACGCCGCCGGTGGCCCGCTGGATGCTCGGGCTTCTGCGTCCCGACATCGCCGCGGGAACGAGCATCGAGCCCAACGCCCTCTTCATGGCCGGCTGGGTGGGGCTGCTCGTGACGGGCCTGAACATGATCCCGGTGAGCCAGCTCGACGGCGGCCATGTGAGCCACGCCATCTTCGGCGCCCGCTCCAACTGGATCGCCCGCGCGATCCTGCTCGCGGCGATCGCGGCGATCATCCTGCTCGGCCGTTACAACTGGATCGCGATGGTGGTGATCGTGGCGCTGATGGGCACCGACCACCCGCCGATCCGCGACGACGGCCGGCCGCTGGGGCTCGCGCGGACGATGCTCGGCCTCTTCTCGCTCTTGATCCCGATCGTCACGTTCATGCCCGAGCCGCTGCTTTTCGAGTGAGCCGGCGCCGGGCCCATTCGAATGGCCGGGGCGCCATCGCGGTTCGTTGACGCGGGGAGCCCCCCGTTTCAGAATTGGCTACCATTGGCCATCGGGATTCCGCACGCTTTCAGGAGGATCGCCGTGAGCATCGCATCGCAAGGCACGCCCAATTTCGTGGAGCTCGAAGACCCGGATGTCTGGTCGGCGATCGCCGCGGAGCAGACCCGCCAGGCGGAGGGCCTGGAGATGATCGCGAGCGAAAACTTCACGAGCCCGGCCGTCATGCAGGCCGTCGGCAGCGTGCTCACCAACAAATACGCCGAGGGATATCCCGGCCACCGCTATTACGGCGGCTGCGAGTTCGTCGACAAGGTGGAAGACCTTGCCCGCGAGCGGCTGAAGAAACTCTTCGGCGCCGAGCACGTCAACGTGCAGCCGCATTCGGGCAGCCAGGCCAACGCCGCCGTCTACATGACGGCGATCCAGACCGGCGACACGGTGCTTGCCTTCGACCTCGCCCACGGCGGCCACCTCACGCACGGCATGAAGCTCAACGCGTCGGGCGTGCTCTACAAGTTCGTGCACTATGGCGTCCGCCGCGACAACCAGCTGCTCGACTTCGACCAGATCGCGAGCCTTGCCCGCGAGCACAAGCCGAAGCTGATCGTGGCGGGCGCGAGCGCCTACCCGCGCGAGATCCCGCACGGGAAGTTTGCCGAGATCGCCCGTGAGGTCGGTGCGAAGCTGATGGTCGACATGGCCCACTACGCAGGCCTCGTGGCCGCCGGCATCCACGACAATCCCGTGCCCGTCGCCGACTTCGTCACGAGCACCACCCACAAGACGCTCCGCGGCCCCCGCGGCGGCATCGCGATGTGCCGCGCCGAGAATGCCAAGCTGCTCGACCGCTCGGTCTTCCCCGGGCAGCAGGGCGGCCCGCTGATGCACGTGATCGCCGGCAAGGCCGTGGCCTTCGCCGAGGCGCTCCGCCCCGAGTTCAAGACCTACGCGAAGCAGGTGGTGGCCAATGCGAAGGCCCTCGCCGAGGCGCTCGCCGCCGGCGGCGTGAAGCTGGTGAGCGGTGGCACCGACAATCACCTCATGCTCGTCGACGTGACGCCGCTGGGCATCGGCGGCAAGCTCGCCGAGGAGACGCTCGATCGCTGCGGGATCACCTGCAACAAAAACATGATCCCCTACGACGAGCGGAAGCCGATGGATCCATCCGGCATTCGCCTGGGCACGCCGGCGCTGACCACGCGCGGCATGGGTGCCGACGAGATGAAGCAGGTGGCGGCCTGGATCCTGCGCGTGCTCAAGAGCCCGGCCGACGATCGGCTCGTCGCGGCCACGAAGGCTGAAGTGGTCGAACTCGCGGAACAGTTCCCCGTGCCGGCGGCCAGGCTCGAGGCGGGCGAAAGGTAAGCGGCCTGCCCATGAGCCGAGTCGTGCGGATCGGCCTCGTGCAGTCGGCGTGCACGCCGTCGCGGGAGCACAACGTCGCGCAGGCGCTCTCCGGCATCGCCGAGGCGGCGGCCGGGGGGGCGGAGGTCGTCTGTCTCCAGGAACTCTTCGCGGGCGAGTATCCGTGCCAGGCCGAAGACCACGGGAAGTTTGCGGAGGCCGAGGCGGTGCCGGGGCCGCTCACGGAGCGCCTGGCGGCGGCCGCGCGGGAGCATGGCGTGGTGCTCGTGGGGAGCGTGTTCGAGCGGCGCAGTCCAGGGCTTTTCCACAATACGGCCGTCATCTTCGACGCCGACGGCTCGACCGCGGGCGTCTACCGCAAGATGCACATCCCCGACGATCCGCACTATTACGAGAAGTTTTACTTCGCGCCGGGCGACACGGGCTTCATGAGCGTGCCGACGAGCCGGCTGAAGGTGGGCCCGCTCGTCTGCTGGGATCAGTGGTATCCGGAAGCGGCACGGCTCACGGCGATGGCCGGGGCGGAGGTGCTCTTCTATCCGACGGCGATCGGCTGGCTCGACGGCGAGGAGTCGCTCCACCGCGAGCAGTATGAGTCGTGGGACACGATGCTCAGGAGCCATGCGATCGCAAATGGAGTGTTCGTGGTGGCGGTGAACAGGACCGGCCGCGAGGGACCGCTCCGCTTCTGGGGCGGGAGCGTGGTCTATGCGCCCAACGGCGAGCCGCTCGCGAAGATCGGCCACGACGCGCCGGAGACGATTGTTGTCGAGTGCGATCTCGACCGGATCGAGTGGTCGCGCACGCGGTGGCCCTTCTTCCGCGACCGCCGGATCGACGCCTATAGCGGCCTGCTCGACCGCTGGGGGCGTACATGAGCAGTCGGTCGGGATCCGCCGCGCTCGGATATCGGCTGGCCGCGGAGTGGGAGCCGCATGCGGCCACCTGGCTCGCCTGGCCGCACCGCAAGGCGACCTGGCTCGGCGACTTTTCCGTGATCCCGCCCGTCTTCGCGCGGATCGCGCGGCTGCTGGCCGCGTATGAGCCGGTAAGGGTGATCGCCTCGGGCGCCGTCCTCGACGAGGCCCGCGCGCATCTCGGCGGCGTCGGCAACCTCGAGCTCATCGACATCCCGACCGACGATGCCTGGCTCCGCGATTCGGGGCCGATGTTTCTCGTGCCGCGCGAGGCCGGCATGGCGAAGCCGGCGGCCGTCTGCTGGCAGTGGAATGCCTGGGGCGGCAAGTATCCGCCCTGGGATCGCGATGCCGCCGTCGGCGGCGCGATCGCGCGGCAGCTCGGGCAGCGGGTGATCGACGGCGGGCTCGTGCTCGAAGGGGGCGCGATCGAGACCGACGGCGAAGGGACGCTGCTCGTGAACCACCGCTGCGTGGAAGACCCGGCACGCAATCCGGGCGTCGGCCGCGACCGGCTCGAGCGGATTCTCTGCGAGCGGCTGGCTGCGGAACGCGTGCTCTGGGTCGGCGGCGAACTCGCCGGCGACGACACCGACGGCCACATCGACCAGCTCGCGCGGTTCGTGGCGCCGGGCCGCGTGGTCGCCGCGCGGCAGCCCGATCGCGACGACCCGAATCATGCCGCGCTCGAGGCCAACCTCGAGCGGCTGCGCACGCTTGTCGACGCGCAGGGGCGGCGACTCGACGTCATCCCGATCGACATCCCGGCCCGGTTCGCGTTTCAGGGCACGCAACTGCCGGCGAGCCACCTCAACTTCTACGTGGCCAATGGGGTGGTGGCCGTGCCGGTGTTTCTCGGCGCGACCGACGAGGCGGCCCTGCGGACGCTTGGCGGATGCTTTCCGGGCCGCACGGTCGAGCCGGTGGCCTGCAACGAGCTGGTCCGCGGCCGCGGCGCCCTGCACTGCATCACGCGCGACGAGCCCCTGTAGGACAGGCTTCAGCCTGTCACAGCGGTTAACAGGCTGAAGCCTGTCCTACTTTGCCGGGTTCTGGTCTTGCTCTTCCCTCGGCCGTTCGCGACCATTGCCGTCCAGAATCAGGTTCCGCGACGAGGGTATTGAGACGAGGGTGTTAAGACATGGAACAGATGGCTTCGATGGCCCAAGGGCTCGTGTCGCTTTTGGCGCGGCTGATGATCGCGGCGATCTTTCTGGCGAGCGCGATCGGCAACAAGATTCCGCAGTTCCAGGCGACGGCCAACTACATGCAGACGGAGGGCGTACCCAATCCGAAGCTCGCGCTCTTCGGCGCGATCGGGCTCTTGCTGCTCGGCGGGGTCTCGGTGGTCGCGGGCGCGTGGACGCGGATCGGTGCGCTGTTCCTGCTCGTGTTTCTCGCCGCTGCCACGTTTTACTTTCACGATTTCTGGAAGTTCGCCGACCCCACGCAGCGGCAGTTGCAGACGATCCAATTCATGAAGAATCTCGCGATCGGCGGCGGCCTGCTCGCGCTCATCGCCTACGGCGGCGGGTCGTGGAGCGTCGATGGCTGGATCGCGAAGCGGCGCGAGGAGGTGGAGTCGGGTGCGCCGGCCGCCAAGCCGCGGGTGACGGCCAAGGCTTCGTAGCAGTTTGTGAAGAGGGCCGGGCCATCATCCGGGGCACGTTCCGAGCGATCGTCGCAGCAGCCCTGTTGGTTGGTTCCGTGTCCCTCGCCGAGGATCGCAGGCCCCCGATGAAGCCGCCGACCGTGACGCCATTCGGAACACTCGCCGACGGGCGGAAGGCGAGCCTCTACACGCTCGAGGTGCCGGGCGGGTGGAAGGCCACGATCACCGACTACGGGGCGATCCTCACCCAATTCCACGTGCCGACCCGCGACGCGAACGGCGGCACGGTCGACGTTGTCCTCGGCTTCGAGTCGCTCGACGGCTATTTGAAAGAGCATCCGTATTTCGGCGCCATCTGCGGCCGCGTGGCCAACCGGATCGCGGGCGGAGCATTCACGCTCGACGGAAAAACGTATCGGGTGGCGACCAACAACGGCCCGAACCACCTCCACGGCGGCATCGTCGGCTTCGACAAGAAACTCTGGAAGGCGACGCCGCGGCTCGATGACCGCGGCCCCGCGGTCGATTTCGAGATCGTCTCCCCCGCCGGTGACGAGGGCTATCCGGGAACGCTCGCGGTGAAGGTCACCTACACGCTCACGCCCGATGGCGAACTGTGGGTCGAGATGACCGCCACGACCGACGCGCCGACGCTCGTCAACCTCGTCCATCACTCCTATTGGAATCTCGCGGGGCATGCCGCGGGCACGATCCACGGCCACGAACTCACCGTCCTCGCCGATCGCTATCTGCCCGTCGATGCCACGAGCATCCCCACGGGCGAATTCGCCCCGGTCGAGGGAACGCCGTTCGACCTGCGGCCCGAACGCGGGCTGGCGCGACGGCTCGGGGATGCGATCGCCGCACTGCCGCCGAAAGAAGATGGCAGCCATCCAGGCGGCATCGACCACAACTACGTGCTCCGCGGCTGGAACCCGGATGGGGCGCTGCGGCTCGCGGCGACGCTCCGCGATCCGGCGAGCGGCCGCAGGATGGAATTGCTCACCGATCAGCCGGGGCTGCAGATCTACACGAGCAGCTACCTCGATGGCACGCTCGCGGGGAAGGGGGCCAATTCATACCCCAAGCAGTGCAGCGTCTGCCTCGAGACGCAGACATTTCCCGACACGGCCCACCATCCTGATTGGCCGAGCCAGCGGCTCGACCCCGGCCAAACCTACCACCACACGATGGTGCACCGGTTTACCAGGTGATCCGGCGGGCGGCGGGCCGGGCCGTCGTGGTCGTGGCGGTGGTGGCCGCATGGGCCGCGAAGGCGGCCTGACGGGCCGTCCGCTGCTGGGCGGAGGTGTCGTCGTCGCGGAACCCGAGCATGCGAACCATTTCGCTGGCCCGGCGGGCGGGCAGCGAGCTCAGCGTGAATGTCACCTCGTAGCCGCCGGTCGAACCTTCCCTCGCGCGGGTTCCATTGTTCGCCCAGTAGGTCGAGTTGCCGTAGCCGGAGACGCCGATGAAGTAGGTGCCGGCGGTTCGCGCCGTGAATGAGAGGTGGCTGTCGTAGGAGCCGAAGGCGTCGTCGTTGCGGGCCAGTTCCCGGCCTCCGGCATTGAACAGCCGCAGGTAGCTGTCGAGCCGCGAGGGATTTGCGAGCGACCGGGCATCGACGTCGATGGCGATCTGCTGGCCGGCGGCCAGCGTCACACGGTAGAGATCGACATCGCGGTGGCCGTTGGCGCCGTCGCCGATCGTCTGGCTGGCAAACCGGGTCGTTTCGCTGGTGAAGGGAACGGTCGTCGCTCGGGCGAGCGTGTCGCCGGGGTCGGCGGCGGGGGGCACCGGTGCGGGAGCGGGGGCGGGGGCGGGCGTGGGAGCCGGGGTGGGGAGCGTCGCGCTCGTGATTGCGTTCACCGCGGCCTGAGCATTCAGCAGGCCGCCGGTCGCCACCTTGCCGGCGAGGCTCGCCGTCGGGGCAGCGGTCGCGAGGATCGCGGTGCGGAGCTGGCCGGCCGTGGCCTGCGGATTCGCCGCCGCCATCAGGGCGACGGTGCCGGTGACGTGTGGCGTGGCCATCGAGGTGCCGCTGTAGGCGGCATAGTTGTTGCCGGGGGTCGTCGAGTAGATGCCCACGCCCGGTGCCGCCAGATCGACGCCCGTGGCGCCGAAGTTGGAGAACGTGGCGAGGGCGTTGGAGCGGTCGGTGGCGGCCACCGAGATGATCGATTGGCTCGTGTAGCTGGCCGGATACGAGGCGGTCGCGTCGTTGTTGCGGCCATCGTTGCCGGCGGCGGCGACGAAGAGGATGCCGGCCTGGCCGCCGGCCTCGATGGCGTCGCGCAGACCCGCCGAGAAGCCGCCGCCCCCCCAGCTGTTGTTCGTGGCGACGATGTTGATCCCAAAGTCGCGCCGCATCCGCGTCGCATAGTTGATCGCCGCGATCGCCCCGCTCGTCGATCCGCTGCCGGAGCCGGAGAGGAACTTGAGGCCCATGATCGAGACCTGCCAGTTCACGCCCGCCACGCCGACGCCGTTATCGCCGACGGCGCCGATCGTGCCCGACACGTGCGTCCCGTGGCCGTTGTCGTCCATCGGATCAGCATCGTTGTTGGCGAAGTCCCAGCCGCGGACGTCATCGATATAGCCATTGCGATCGTTGTCGATGCCGTCGCCGGCCACCTCGCCGGGGTTCGTCCAGACATTCGCGGCGAGATCGGGGTGGCTGTAGTCGATGCCGGTGTCGATGACCGCGACCACGACGTTTCGCGAGCCCCGCGTCCTGTCCCAGGCCTCCGGGGCGTCGATGTCGGCGTCGGCGACGCCGCCCGACTGGCCGATGTTGTGGAGGCCCCAGAGCCGGCTGAACGACGGATCGTTCGGCAGGGCCGAGGGGGCGATCGCGAAATCGGGCTCCACATAGGAGACGCCGGCAGCCCGGCCGGCCCAGCCCGCGACATCCTGTGCGGTGGCGCCCGGCGTCGAGAGCGAGAAGAATCCTTCGCCGAGGGATGTCGCCCGCCAGCCCGCCGAGAGGCCGAGGTTTTCGGTGGCGGCCTGTGGGCTTGTGGCGCGAAGGATCCACGAATCGGCGAACGTGTGGGCCGTGCGGCCATTCCATTCGATCTGGTCGATCTGGCGGGAGGCAGCGGCGAGGAGATCCGCCGTCATCATCGTCCGGGCTTCGAGCGTTTCGAGGCCGAGCGAGGCCTCCGAAGCCCTGCGAGAGCAGGTGGGCCGTTTCATGATGGCCGCCTTTATGGCTGCCGTCGGCCTTTGCCCCACCCGGGCTTTCGCCCGCGGTCGACGTGGTGACGTCAAGCGGTCGGCGAGGTCATCGCTTCCCCCTCGACGCCGTGATTATCGGCCCGTCTCGCGAAGAGTCACGAAATGTTTGAACCATATGCCGACCGACCCCGTAAATCATGGCAGCACGGTGCCCTTAGACACTTGGTGGACACCTGGTATTTTGTTGAAAACAGGGTCCGTTGTGCGCGCACGGAAGCTCACATCGCAAGCGAGGACTCCGGCCGCCCGTTCAGCGACGCAGGCCGCGGGCGGTGCGGCTCGAGGGCGTCGCGGACGACGCCATGGCCGTTTGGGCCGCAAACGCCGCGAATGCAGCGGCCTGCTTGGGGACCGGCCGAGAGAGCCGGTCCGCCGAGCGTTGGGCGGCAATCGACGCGGCCCGGGTCGCCGCCGGCTCCACGATCCCAAACTGGATTTCATAGGTGCCGGTGGAGCCAGCCCGCCGGCCGGCGCCGCTCATTGCGTTGTAGCTCGAGTTTCGATATCCCGAGACGCCCACGTAGTAGGTGCCTGTCGTCTTTGGCGTGAACCGCAGGTAACTGTCGTGCGAACGATTGAAATCGTCGTTTCTGGCGAGCTGGCGGCCGCTGGCATCAAAGATCCGCAGCACGCTGTCGAGCGTGGAGGGTGTGGCGAGCGAACGGGCATTGATGTCGATCGTGTAGGTCTTGTTGGCCTCGAGTTGGGCGCCGTAGAAATCGACATCGCGGGCGCCAAAGGAGCCGTCGCCGATGATGCCCGATACACGGCCGCCGCGATCAGCCAATTCTTCGAGCGTGAAGACCCTGGCACCGGCGATCGTATCGTGTGCGTCAGGGGTGAGGAGGGTCCAGGATTCGAAAGCAGAGGCCAGAAGGGCTCGGGCGCCGTCCGTGATGTTGTTGTTTGGCACGAGTAAGAGCGTGTAGGCGCCGGGCTCGGCGGTGACGGAGCCAAGTCCAGACAGTATCCATTCGTCATCGCTCGCGCCGCCGTTGGCGGCGGCGAGTGCCACTCCGTCGAGTTTCACGGCAACACCGTTATGGGTCAGGCTGAAGTGGCCGACCGTCAGGCCGGAGACCGGTCGATTCAATTCGATCTGGACGGTGTCAACGGCCGTGTAACGCGGGTCGGGGCTGACGTCGATGATGTCGGCGAAGAGAGGCATCGGGGGCGGAGTGGGATCCCCGGTGATCGTCATGGCAAACTCGCCCGTTGTGCGACCGGGCGATCCGCTACCGCTGATCGTTGGCGAGTAGTTCGTGTTTCCAAAAGACGAGATTCCGATGAAATAGCGGCCGTCCACTGGCGCCACGTACGAAAGGAAGCTGTCGGGCCCCATGTCGTAGTCGTCGTTGCTGGCCACTTGCTTGCCCGCGGAGTCAAAAATCCGCACGACGGTGTCGAGCTTGGAGCCCATTGCATGGGCATCGGTATCGACGGAGAGTGTCTTTCCAGCTCCCAGTTCCACCCAATACATGTCGACATCACGCAGGCCGTTCTTGCCGTTGCCGATCGTGCCGGTGAATTGAATCGTGCCGTCGTCCTCCGGCGTCACGGGCGTTGCATCGCGGAGCGTGTCGCCGATGTCGGGGGGCAGTTGCGTCCAAGACTCGGTCGCCGATGTATAGAGTACCTTGCCATCCTCATCGACGATCCCACTGCCGGAGTGGTTCAGCGTGAGCGTGTATTGGCCGGGCCGCACTGTGAGTCCCGCCGCAGCGAGACCGACGAACCTCCAGCGCGTGCCGGTGTCGTCGACGGGCTCGAACGGCACGCCGATGAGCGATGACTCAACCGTCTCCCCTTGGCCTTGCCACCGCAGCACGAAATCCGAGGTGTTGACGCCGCTCACGGGGCGGTCGAACGAAATGACGAGTTCATCGACGGGATCTTCACGCTGATCGGGTGCTACATCAACGATGTCAGCCAGCGGTCCCAGCGAACGAAGCGCTTCGTAGACGTTGAGCAGGCCGCCGGTGGCCACCTTGCCGGCCAAGGCGGGAATCGGCTGGGCGGATGACAGGATGGCGGTTTTCAGTTCGGCCGCAGTCAGGCCCGGCTTTGCCGCGGCGAGCAGGGCGATGGCACCAGAGACTTGCGGTGCGGCCATCGAGGTGCCGCTACGGCTGCGGTAATCGTTGTTTGGATAGGTCGAATAGATGTTCTCGCCGGGAGCGCCGATGTCCACCGTGGTTGGGCCGTAGTTCGAGAAGTCGGCTAGTTTGTTATGTCGGTTGGTGGCGGCCACGCTGATGATGCAGTCGCTGTCATAGCCAGACGGATAGTGGTCAATGACATCGTTATTGCGGCCGTAATCGTTACCGGCGGTAGCGACGAAAAGAATCCCGGCCTCTCCTCCCAGGTCGATTGCGTCCTTGAGGGACTGATCTAATGGGCCACCGCCCCAGCTGTTGTTGCTGACCACAACGTTGACAGGATTGATGGCGCGGGTCTTCATTTGCGTGATGTATCGAACTGCATCGATGGCAGCCGATGTCGAAACCTCTTGGCCGGCTCCGCCGATTTTCAGTGCCATAAGCGAGACATTCCAACTGACGCCAGCCACCCCGACGCCGTTGTTGCCAACCGCGCCGATCGTGCCGGCTACATGGGTGCCATGACCGTTTTCGTCCATCGGATCACGGTCGTTGCTCGCAAAGTCCCAGCCGTAGACGTCGTCCTTCTTGCCATTGCCATCGTCGTCGTAATCGTTGCCCGGAATCTCGCCGGGATTTTTCCACATATTCGCTTTGAGGTCGGGATGGTTGTAGTCGATCCCCGAGTCGATCACGGCGATCACGACATCGCGGGACCCTGTCGTAATGTTCCATGCTTCGGGCGCATCGATATCGGCATCGCGAAGGCCGCCTGACTGGCCGATGTTGTTGAGACCCCAGAGGCGGCTGTACGACGGGTCGTTTGGCACCGCCGCGGTTTGCAGCACGAAATTGGGCTCCACGTAGGCGACGCCCTGGGTCTTGGCTGCCCAGCCGAGCACGTCTGCCGACGAGGCGCCGGGGGCGGAGAGCGAAAAGAAGCCCTCGCCGATCGACGAAGCCTGCCACTGGGAGCCGATGCCCAGCGTCGCCGCGGTGGTGGTAGGCGTGGTGCGGACGATCCACGAATCGGCCACGGCGGAGCGGGTGCGTCCATTCCAGATGATGTCGCGGGCCGACCACTCCGGCATGGTTCCCAGATTGGCCGAGAGCAGCGCCCGTGCTTCGAGCGACTCGAGATGGAGGCGGGCGTGCGGCTTGCGCCGCGCAGTCTCGCCGCGCCGGAAGGAAAAAGACATGACGTGAAGCCCTTGGGAAGAGACAGATGGAGGGTCTGTTGAAGAGACCGCGGCCGGCCGCTGCGACCGACGGGAGCGTAAAGCCCCCTGAAAGTAACTAGCCGCTCGGGCACTGTCCAGAATTCGGTCGATTCCGGAGCGGGGCTGCCTGCCGGCGGCTATTGTGGCAGACTGAGGCATCTCAGAAGGGCCCGCCGGCGGGCCATCCCCCACCCAGCTCTTGAGCGGACTGCAAATCAATGGTTTTTCCCGTCGGTGACGACAACGCGGATCGGCGGCTGTTTCCGTATGTCACGATCGCGCTTTTGATCGCGAATGTCTTCGTGTTCGTGGTCCTCCAAGGGATGGGGGCCAACGAGGATTTCACGATGGCCTATGTCCAGGTGCCGGCCGAGATCATCTCGGGGCGGGACCTTGTCACGGAGCCCTCCGTCCAGCAGATTCCGGTGCCGGGGGGCCAGGGGCAGGTGATGGAGGTGACCGTACCGGGCCTCAAGCCGACGCCGGTGCCGGTTTGGCTCACGCTGCTGACGGCCATCTTCATGCACGGCAGCATCATGCACCTCGCCGGAAACATGTGGTTTCTCTGGATCTTCGGCGACAACATCGAAGACGACATGGGCCACGTGAAGTATCTGCTCTTCTACATCGCGACCGGTGTCATCGCGTCGCTCGCGTTCGTCGCCCTGAATAGCACCGGGGAGGCGGCCCTCACGCCCTGCCTCGGAGCCTCGGGGGCCATCTCCGGCATCCTCGGGGCCTACCTCGTCCTCCACCCCAACCGGCGGGTGAGCGTGATCCTGCTGCGGATGATGGTCGACGTGCCCGGCTATGTGGCCGTCGGCATCTGGTTTCTCTTCCAGGTGGTCAGCGGCATGTTTGACTCCAGCGGTGGCGGCGGCGGGGTGGCCTATTCGGCCCACGTGGCCGGGTTTATCGCCGGCATGATCCTGGCCAAACCGATGAGCTACGGCCATGTGCGCGATGAGGCCGATTCGCTGGTCGTTTTGCGGCGGCGGGTGCCGTAAAGACGGCGGGAAGGCTGTCCGCCGGGGGGCGGGGCTTCTATAAAAAGGTACGGCGGATAGAGCCGGTGAGGGCAAGGCAGGCTGAAGCCTACCCTACCGGGCCATGCGGTTTTTCGTGCGTTGATGGGAGCAGAACGAATGGTGAGCGGCGGGCCGGCGCAAAGCGAGGTGGTCGTCATCGGCGGCGGGCCGGCCGGTGCGACCGTGGCCACGCTCGTGGCCCAGCGAGGCCGCCGCGTGACGCTCTTCGAGCGGGAGCGGTTTCCGCGGTTTCATGTCGGCGAGTCGCTGATCCCCGAGACCTTCTGGGTGCTCGAGCGGCTGGGCATGCTCGACCGGATGCGGGGCAGCCGCTTCGTCGAGAAGCATTCGGTGCAGTTCGTGAGCGAGAAGGGCCTGCTCTCCGAGCCCTTCTACTTTCACGACCACAAGCCGCAAGAAAGCTCCCGCACCTGGCAGGTGGTCCGCAGCGAGTTCGACGAGATGATGCTGCGGAATGCCGCGGGGCAGGGGGTCGATGTCCACGAGGGCGTGCGGGTGCTCGACGTGCTCTTCGAGGGCGACCGGGCGAAGGGCGTGCGGGTGCAGGATGAGCGCGGCGACGTCCGCGAGGTGATGGCCGACGTCGTTGTCGATGCCAGCGGCCAGGGCTCGATGATCATGAGCCGGCTCGGTCTTCGCGACTGGGATCCCGTCCTCAAGAAAGCAGCGATCTGGAGTTATTGGAAGGATGCCGAGCGCGGCACGGGCCGCGACGAGGGGGCGACGATCGTCCTGCAACTCGACGACAAGCAGGGTTGGTTTTGGTATATCCCGCTGCACGACGGCACGGTGAGCGTGGGCGTGGTCGCGGGGTATGACTACCTCTTCAAGGACCGCCCCACGAAGGATCCCGAAGCGATCTATTTCGAGGAGGTGGCCCGCTGCCCGGGGCTCCAGCCGCGGATCGCCCACGCCGAGAAGACCGCGCCCGTCCGCGTGGCGAAGGAATATTCCTATCGCTCGCGGCAGGTCGCCGGCGATGGCTGGGTGCTCGTGGGCGACGCCTTCGGCTTTCTCGACCCACTCTATTCGTCCGGCATTCTGCTCGCGCTCAAAAGCGGCGAACTCGCGGCCGACGCGATCACGGCGGCGCTCGATGCTGGCGACACCTCCGCGGCGCGGCTCGGCACCTGGGGGCCGGACTACATCCGCGGCATGGAGCGGATGCGGCGGCTTGTCTGCGAGTTTTACGAGGGCTTCAACTTCGGCCGGTTCGTGAAGCGGCATCCACATCTCAAGGGGCACGTCACCGACCTGTTGATCGGCGATCTCTTCAACGACCGGGTCGACGAGATCGTCGCGCCGCTCGATGCGATGCGGGCTGAGGAGCGAGCGACCGCCGGTCGTTAACTCTCCGGCCATGGCGTGACGCTGACGGTTGTGCGGCCTGGGCAATCGCTTGGAAAACGGGCGGAAGCGGGGCTGGGAAAACACCCTGCCGCAACACTGCCGACGACGGGGATCGATCGGGCTCGTCCCGGGGCTCCTGGCAATCTGGGCGCAGGCCGGCGGGCCGCGGTGACGCACGCTCGCTTGGCTGGCCGAATGCAACAGTGTTCGGGCAATTGCGGCCCTCTGTGCAGCTTGGATTCACGCATCAGGGAGACCACCGATGCGATCGGTGCTCACGCTCAGCCTCGTCATCGTTCTCGGTTTCACCGCGGCGGCCGATGCCGTTGCCGCCTGGCCATTTCGTCAGGTCTGGGAGCGCCGCAAGGCCGAGCTCTACTCGCAGCTTTCGCGGGATGTCACCAGGAAGGTGAACGCCCGCGTCGAGACTGCGAAGCAGGAGCTCGAGGAAACGCTGAAGGCCGAGGCCGCCGCGGAGTCTGCCAGGCTGCAGGAGCAGGCGAAGGCCGACAAGGCAGATCTCGAAAATCTCTTCGACGCGGAGTTTGAAGAGCTCGACTCCCGCGTGGACAAGAAGATCGACGAAAAGACCGCCGCGCTCGATGCGCGGTTTGAGAAAGAGCAACAGGAGCGCGACCAGGCTCTTGCGGCCGAGGCGAAGAAGCTCGCGGCGGCCACCGACACCCAGTCGAAGCAACTGGCCGACGCGGTCGAGGCCCAGGCGCGCAGGCTTACCGAGTCTGGCGATGCGACCCGGAAGGAGACGCTCGCGAAGATCGAGGCGGAGATGCGACGCATCGAGCAGCAGTCGGCCGCGGACGTGGAAAAACTTCTGGCGGCGACCGGCAAGCGGATCGACGGCGAATTACAGAAGCTCGATGCCGAGATGGTGAAGCTCAAGACCAGCCTCGATGACCGGTTCGCGGCGCTCCAAAAGCAGCTCGACGCCGAGCGGCAGGCCCCGGCGGAGCCGATCAAGCCGGCGGAGCCGAAGCAGCCTGAGGATGACGCGAGCCCCGCGGAATCAGACGGCTCCACGGATTGAAGCCGGGTCAGCCTTTCTTCGGAAGCAGCCCGCGGCGCATCGTCAGGGGGCGAGCCGCTCGAGCGTCCATCCGCCGGAGGTGTCACGGCGGAAGACGAGGCGGTCGTGCAGCCGGCTCGGTCGCCCCTGCCAGAATTCGATCCGCTCCGGCACGAGCCGGAAGCCGCCCCAGTGTGGCGGCCGGGGGATCGCGGTGTCGTCGGGATGCTCCTCGCGAAACCGGGCGAAGAGGGTTTCGAGCGCGGCCCGGCCGGCGATCACCTCGCTCTGCGGCGAGCTCCAGGCGCCGATCCGTGACGTGCTCGGCCGCGACCGGAAGTAGTCGTCCGACTCGGCCGCGGTCGTCCGCTCCACACGGCCCTCGATCCGGATCTGCCGCTCGAGGTCGGCCCAATGAAACGTGAGCGCCGCATGGGGGTTGGCCGTGAGCTCGCGTCCCTTGCGGCTTTCGTAGTTGGTGAAGAAGCAGAAGCCGCGGGCATCGAAGCCGCGCAGCAGCACGATCCGCGCCGACGGGCGGCCGTCGGGCGACGCGGTGGAGAGCGTCATCGCCTCCGGCTCCGGCACGCCGGCCGCGACGGCGGCGTCATACCAGACTGCGAACTGGCGGAGCGGGTCGCGTTCGACCGTCGTCTCGTCGAGCGCTCCCTGCTCGTATTCCTTGCGGGCGTGCGTGGTGCGAGGGTCCATGGGGCGCGAGGTGCCTTGCTGGGGTGGGAAACAATGAAGAATACCCCTTCGCTCCTCCGGCGTCATGCCGCCCGCCAGATCATCCACCACGCGGCGAGGCGCTGGACGACGAGTGGCACGAGGCCCGCCTGCGGCACGCCCGTCGCGAGCAGGAACGCAACTGAAGCGGCCGGTCTCCGCCGGTATTCGTTCCCCTCCGAGATCTGGCGCACACGTCGGGCCTCATGGCCCGCCAACGAGCCGCGCCACGGCGCGGGCGTCGGCCTCGGCGCAGGTCTCGGCCCGCACCGTCGCCGTCGGCGACCGCGGGGCGACGACCTTGCCGGTGCGGGGATCGACGGGCGAGCGGCCCGCGCGGGCGGTGCTCGTGGCCACGGCCTCGCCCGGGGCGAGTTGCCACACGTCGCTGGTGCCGCGGATCGCAACCCGCCAGCGGCCGCCGGAGGGCGGCGCCCCCCACGCCCGCACCTCGCCGCCGAGTTCCACGAGATGATTGGCCGAGCCGATCGCGACGAGCCGCGCGCCGATGGCATCCACGGCGTAGCCGGGGCCGATGCCGCCGAGGTCGAGGGCGACGTGGTCGCGGGCCTTGCGGAGCGCGGGGGGCTGCTCGCGACTCTCGACGAGGTGCATCCCTGCCACGGCCCCTGGGGCGGTCGTGATGTCGAAGGCCCCGCCCGTGTCGGCGTGCACCCGCCGGGCGATGGCCACGACGGCCAGGAGGTCGGGGGCCACGGCCACCCACTCTCCCGCCGGTGCCCGGTTGAACCGGCTGGCGTCCGCATCGTCGCGCCAGGTGCTGAGCGCGCGATCAATCCTGGCGAGCACGTCTTCGACCTCGCGATGCACCTCGCCCCGCGTCAGGCCGGGGATGTCGCCGCCGAGCGTCACGCGGTACGTGGTGCCCAGCCCCGGCCCGGCGACGGTGAGAAGGTCCGCGGCAGAAGAAAAAGAAAAAGGTGCCAGCCACCAAATCCAGGCAAGATGGCAAATTACCCAGATTTGGTGGCTGGCACCTTTTTTCATCGGGGCCACCAGTGGGCGAGGATGGCGGCGGCGAGGCAGAAAAGCAAAAGGCCGTCGCGCCAGGTGAATCGGTCGGAGCGGCCGTTGAGCCGGAGGTGGTCGAGGAGGGCGCCCGTGGGGCAGGCGTGGCGGCAGTAGGCCATCGGATAGAAGCCGCTCGCGAGCAGGCTCACGGCGAAGATCGCGAGGGCGGCGGTGCCGGCGACCGTGGGCAGATAGGCGTCGAACGGCTCGAGATCGACGAGGGCGAGCGGCAGGTGGAAGACCGCGACGAGGATCGCGAGCACGAGCAGGGCCCAGGGGAGCGCCGCGAGCCACGGCCGCAGCCACACGGGCACGCTCCGCTTCGGCTTCGCGAACCGCACGAGCAATTGCTGCGCCGCCCCGTGGGCGCAGAGGTGCGAGCAATAGACGTTTTTCCGCGTCGTCGCCGGAAGCACGACCGCGGCGGCGGCGAGCGCCGCGAGCACGACGGCCCCGCGCGGCACGCCCGCCTGGGCCCAGCCCCAAACTTGCGCCTGCGAGAGGAGAGCGCCCGCCCCGAATCCGAGATATGCGAGCACGGCCAGCGGCAGGGCGAGCCTGCCAAACCAGGTGCCCCGGGCCCGCGTGAACGCCGTCGCGATCGCCGTCGCGATGATCGCGAGGGCCCCGAGCCGTGGCCCGTCGAGGTCGCGGCGCAGCGAGGCCACCCACGAGCGGCCCGTGGCCGACGGGGCCGCGTGCGCCCGCACGGCCCGCACGATCCCCTCCGCGACGGCCTGGCTCGTCATCGTGGCGCCGCTCACGCCCTCGATGCCGGTCGCCGCCGGGTCGAGGCCCGCGAGTCCCTCGAGCGTCATCCCGCGGTAGACGCGGCGAAACGCCCGGTCGTCGCGGACGTAGCCCACGTAGGGCTCGTTGTCGAACGTGGCGAGCACCGCCACGCCGGCGACTTTTCCCTGCGTGTCGAAGCCGATCACGGCGTCGGTTGGCCCCTGGTAGCCGATCACGCGGTCGGCCGCGGGGCTCGTGCGGAGCACCCAGCCGAGCGGGATGCGGTCGGCCGCCTGGACGCGGATCACGGCGGGATCGCCCGCGTCGGGCTCGATCGCCACGGCGTCGGGGAAGATTTTCCTCAGATCGTCAAGGGTGGGGGCCGCGGCGAATCGGCTGCCTGTCGCCGAGCCGCCGAGCCGAAGCGCGAGCGCCTCCGCGATCGCCAGGCAGGTGAGCGTGGAGCCGCCCACGGCGTCGATTTTGCCCGTCGCCAGGGATGCGAGGTCGGCGAGCGATGTGCCGCGGAACGACGCCAGGAACCGCTCGTCGCGCTCGATCGCCGACACATGGTCGCGGGTGTCGCGGCTGGAGAGGATCTCGACGCCGGCCACGCAGCGGTCGCCGTCGCAGACGACGAGCAGATCCGTCGGGCCGGAAAAGCCGATCGCCGCGTCGCCGGCGGGGGACGTCTTGAAGATCGTGCCCACGCGCTCGCCGGCGGCGTCGACGAGGTCGCGGGCGCCGGCGAGTGAATCGGCATCGCCGCCGATCGCCGCCGCCTCGGGCAGGTGCCGGCGGATGCGATCCATGGGCAGCGTCGCGAGGTCGGCCCCCGACTGCCGCGCGAGAAACGCCCGGTGCTCGGCGTGGACGAGCCAGGCGAGCGCCGCGACGACGGCGAGCCGCGCGGCGTGGATGGCGTAGGCACGGAGTGTCATGGGTGGATGGTGTACGTAGGACAGGCTTCAGCCTGTCGTGCTTGACGTAGGACAGGCTTCAGCCTGTCATCATCGCAGACAGGCTAAAGCCTGTCCTACGTTACTTCGCCGGCACGAGCATCACGGCGTCGGCGTGGGCGTTGCCCTTGGCGCCGTCGGTCGAGATCACGACCACGCACGAGTCGCCCCTGCCGAGCCGCACCTTCCCGGCCGAGCCGAAGCCGTCGAGCGGCGCCGGCTTCTGCATGTCGAACCGCACGCTCGTACGGCCCTCGGCCGTCTCCACGAGCACCGGCACCGCGGAGCCGCGGTTCTTGTGCGGCTGCCAGGAGACGAGCACGTCGTAGGTGCCGGCCACCGGCGCCTGAAGTTCGTATTTCGCCGTCGCGCCCGAGTCGGGGCTCGCGAAGAGATAGCCGGTGCCCACGTAGCCCTTGAGGCTGTCGCTCCCCTGCCAGCCGCCGACCCGCACGGCCTCCGTGTCGTCGCGGATGACGGCCCCCTTCGAGACCGCGAGTTTTCTGGCGTCGATGCCCGTGGGCGGGCCATACGGGCCGGCCAGCGGCAGGGCGTCGGCCGGAATCTCGATGGCCGACTGGAGCGTCGCCCGCCGGGCCTTGCCCGGCAGCTGCAACAGCTCGTGCATCTCGCTCCAGTGGTTTTCATACACGCCCCGCGGCGTCACGCCGTGCTTCACGGCCACGCTCGCCGCCTTGCCCACCACCTCGCCCATCATGCCGCACGTTTTCATCACCCGCACCGTGCCGAGCGCCTCGTGCGTCACGGAGATGCAGCGGCCGGCCATGAAGAGATTCTCGATGTCCTTCGAGTAGAAGCAGCGGTAGGGCACGGGATAGCCGTAGGTGCGGTCGACACGATTGTCATGCACGGCGATCGAGATGAAGGGGTTGTCGGGAAACTTCTTGGCGTATTCCTGCTTCGGATAGTGGAGGTCGATCGACCAGGTCGAGGGCACGCAGCCGTCGGGAAACTCCCGCTTGGAGATGATGTCGTCCTGCGTGAGCACCACGTCGCCGAGGATCCGCCGGCTCTCGCGCGGGCCGCCCACGTAGGCCACCCAGGTGAGGACGGCGTTCGTGTGGTCGGCGGCACCGTCGCCGTTCTTCATGGCGTTCCAGGCCCCGAATGCCGCCCGCAGGTTCCAGTCGCGGATGCCCTCTGCATCGGCGAGCGGATCCTTGTCGAAGCCGCTCTCCCAGAACCACTCGGCGTGGTAATTGCGCGGATAGGGAAAATCGTCCATCGTGAGCGGCAGGGCCCAGGGCGTTTCGGGAAACGCCTGCGGGCCGTCGAGTTCGCCCCAGGCCCACATGTTGCTCATCCCCATCCGGCCCTTGGGCTCCATCACCGTCTCGGCCCCGGCGAGGTGGCCGATCGTGGCGTGGCCGGTGGCATCGCAGAAGAACGTGCCGGCACACTCCAGCTCGCGGCCCGTCTTCACGTCGAGGCAGGCGACGCTCCTGATCCGGCTGCCTTCCTTCCTGACGGCGAAGGCGTGCGTGTGCAGAAAGAGGTCGATGTGCGGCTCGTCGCGGACGATTTTTTCCTTCTTGGCATCCTCGAACTCCTCGAACGTGCCCGGGCTCTTCTTGGCGTGGTCGCAGAACTCCTCGACGATCTCGCCGATCCGCGGATATTTTCCGCGACGGATGAGCCCCATCGCCCACACGCGCACCTCGCTCGAGCCGTTGCCGCCGAGCACGCCGCGGTCTTGGATGAGCGCCACCTTCAGGCCCATGCGGGCCGCGGAGATGGCGGCGCCCATGCCGGAATAGCCGCCGCCGACCACGACGAGGTCGTAGGGGCCTGCCTGCTGCGGCTTGTCCGGCAGGCCGAGCGCGGCCCGCCGCCAGCCGGGCAGGATCGCCGAGTCGTTGGGGGGCGGCGCGGCTTCGGTCGTAAACACGATGCAGTCGCAGCGGCCGTCGAAGCCGGTGAGGTCGTGGAGGGCGACGGTCGCCTCGCCCGCGGCGAGCGTCACGGTGCCGCCGTCGTGCCAGTCCCAGGCGGCGGCCTTCGTGCCGAACGTCTCGGCGAGGGGCGTGCCGTTGACGACCACCTGGAATTTCCCGGGCGTGCCGGGGGCGTTCCACCGGGCCACCCAGTCTTTCGTGCGCACGAACACGCGGTAGGTGCCGGCGGCGGGGATCGTCACCTTCGTGGCGGCATCGGCGACCGGCTTGCCGAGGCCGTGGGCGATCAGGTAGGGCGAGCCCATCTCGCGGATGAACTGCGTGTCGAGGCTCCAGCCGCCGGGCGACGCAAAACTCTCGGCCTCGACGAGCACGGTGGCGGCGGAGGCCGGTCCGACGGACAGGCAGGCGACCGCCGCGAGAATGAATCGCTTCATGGTGAGGCTCTTCGTTGTGTCGGCGTATCCGCGGTTGCCGCGGACTCCGGTGGAGTGTAGGCGGTCGGCACGTCGAAATCGACCGTCACGGCCGCGAGCGGCAGGTCTGCATGCGTGATGAACGGGGGAAACAGCAACCGCCGCCTCAGCAGTTTCTCGGGCGTGTCGCCCTTATAGCCCTCGATGACGACGCGGTGCGGACCGCCGACGGCGCCCATGCCGCGGTAGGTCGTGTAGCGGCCATTCACGATGTCGCCATAGCCGCCCGGCCCCTTGTTGCCGCGGCCGGTGTCGGGCTCGAAGGAGATCCGGCCCGCGGCGAGAGGCTGGCCGCCGAATGTCACGGTGCCGCTGACGGGATACCGCGTCGGGCCGGCCGTCCGGCTGCAGCCGGCGAGCATGATCAGCCCGGCGAGCCCGAGGGCGGTGAGCGGCAGGCCCGCCGCGCGGCACGAAGCGTGGATGTCGGCGGCGGTCATTGGGAGAAGGCAGGCTTGGGCGCCCGCGAGTTTCGCTGCCCGAGCAGGCGGTAGACGGCCAGATCGATCGAGTCTGAAAGAAAATGCGTGGAGCCGTCGGCCATGGCGAAGCCCGCGCCGCCGGGATGCCGGCTGCCGAACGTGCTGATCATCCACGGTCCGTACCACAGGGTCGTCGAATCGCCCGACTCCGAATTGATCCCGCGATTCGTCGCGCAGAGGCCAACCGGCACCGAAAAGTCACCGCTTGCCCACCAACGCAGGGCCGAGTCCCAGCCGATGCCGGGTGGACTGGGATCACGCTGGATGAGCGGCATATACCGCGACTCGCCGACGAGGACCACGTTCGACAGCCCGTCGAGCACGTGGCCGGCCGTGATCCGGGAATTGGCGTGGAAGATGCCGTTGTGGAAAAAGTACCGGTCGGCGAAACCGACCGACGCGCATGCGCGGCGCGTGGGGGTGTCGGGATCGGGGCCGCCCCCCTGGCAGGCGAGGTAGTTCGTGTTGCCGTGCTGCCCCGAGGCCGTGTTCGGGTCGGATGGGCAGACGAAATCGGGATTGAACCGGAACTGTCTCCCGCCGTTCGGCACGCCCGCCAAGGCGGTGGTCACGTCCTGCATCGCCCGGGCAAAGCCACCGTTCATGTCGTAGGCGTCGTATCGCGACTGCCCCTCCATGAACGGCAGGATCAACACGCCCCACGGCGGGCCGCCGGCGGTGCCGGAGGTGGCCGCAAGTTGGCACCGCTGCGTGGCGTTCAATGCCGGATCGAGCCGCATGACCCCGCCGGGCGGAAACGCCCCCTGTTGGCTGTCGTAGTGAAGGCACGCCAGCGCCAACTGCTTGATCTTGTTCGCGCAGGTGTTTCGGCGGGCCGACTCCCGGGCGCTCTGCACGGCCGGCACGAGGAGTGCCACGAGCAAGCCGATGATGGCAATGACAACGAGCACCTCCACGAGCGTCATGCCGCGGCGGCGGGGCATGATGAACTGCATGGTGGTTACGTGCGGCGGCGGCGGACCCACGCGGCGGCGGCGATGCCGATGGCGGCCAGCGCGATCGCCCCCGGCTCGGGCACGATCACGAGGTTGCCGTGGAGTGGGTGAACTCGAGCGTCTGCGAGTCTTTCGTGGCCGTCCACGTGTCGCCAGCGCCGGTGGATGCAAACGTCAGCCCGCCGTAGAACGAGCCGTCGTTCACCGTCGTGATGCTCGTGAAGAGGCCCGAATACGAGGCGAAGTCGAAGAGGTTGAACGTCGTGTCGTCGGCAAACGCCGCCGTGATCCCGCTGCCGAAGTCGATCACGAGCGAGCCGCCGTAGGTGAGGAGGCCGATCACATCGGTGCCGTCGTACTGCGTGGCCCGCGTGAGGCCGTCGATCTCGAAGACCGACGTGCTCGTGCCGCCGAGCGTGAGCGCCGCCACGGAAAGCAAGCCGGGGCTCGTGCCCGGCGAGAAGAACCCGTTCACCGTCACGGCCCCGGCGATCGAGCCCGAGCCGCCGAGCGTGGCGCCCGAGTCCACCGTTACGGCCGTGTTGCCCAGCTGGCCGGTCACGAACAGGCTGCCGGCGGCCACGGTCGTGGCCCCCGTGTAGGTGTTGACACCGAGCAGGGCGAGCACGCCCGCGCCCGACTTCGTGAGGGCCACGACGCCCGAGCCGTTGTCTTGGATGACACCGCCGAAGATCGACGTGCCGGACGCCACGGCCGAGGTGAGCGTGGCCGTGCCGGCGGCGGTGGACGTGGTGATCACCGCGCCGGCCGAGCCGGTGAGGGCGCCCACATTCACGGAGAACCCGCCCAGGTCGAGCGTGCCGCCGTTGACGGCCAGCGCCCCCGTCGAGCCGCCAAGCGCGTTGGCATTGCCGAGGCGGAGCGTGCCCGCCGAGACGGTCGAGCCGCCGGTGTAGGAATTCGATGCCGAGAGCGTGAGCGTGCCCGACCCGCCGAGGCGGAGGCCGCCGGAGTTGGTCGAGTCGATCGAGCCGGCGTAGGTGATCGACTGGCCGTTGGGGTCGATCCGGATCGCGGCCGTGCTGCCCTTGATGCGGCTGGCGTAGTCGGCCGTATTGGACGCCGTGTATTGGAGCGTGCCGCCGGTGAACGAGAGGTTGCCGCCGCCGCCCAGGGCGCTCGCGTTGGCGAGCCGCAGGGTGCCGTCGGCGAGCGTCGTGGTGCCGGAATACGTGTTGGCCCCGCCGAGCACGAGCATGCTCGTGCCCGTCTTCACGAGGCCGAAGCCGTTGCCGCCGTCGCCGATCGGGCCATTGAAGTAGATTCCGGTCGTGCCCGACGCTGGGTTCGCGTGCACCACGTCCACCGTCCGCGTGGCCCCGACGATCGTCATCGAGCCCGTGAAGAGGAGGCTCTGATCCGTCTGGCCGCTCCCGGCCGCGATGAAGCCGACGTTGCCAGCGAGCGACACGGTGTTGGAGATCGTCCGTGCCCCACCACCCGTGGACGACCGGAGGCTGCCTCCCTCGATCGTGAGAAGCCCCGTGCCGAAGCCGCCATCGGCGGTGTAGGCGACAGATGCGCCGGGCTTGAGGATCGTTCCGCCCGAGTAGGTGTTGCCAGACGAGGCGACGAACAATGCCCCCGCGGACCCCGACGCGAGCGTGACCGCTCCTGTTCCGGAGAGGTTGGAGAGCGTCAGTTGCGTGCCGGCGGAGTTGTTGCGGAACACCGCGCCCGAGCCGGTGACCGCGATGGCGCGGGAATTGAAGCCGTAGCTCGCTCCGACCGTCGAATCGATCGTGCCGCCGTTGACCGTGATGGTGCCGGCGCCCCCGAGGGCATTGGCATTCGAGAGCGTGAGGGTGGAACTGATGAGGGCGATCGCCCCGAGCGTGTTGGAGTTGGAGAGCGTGAGGCCGTTTCCGCCAGAGATCGCCAGGCCGACCGTGCCCGACAGCGAATTCGCGAACGTGCGGCTGCCGGCACCCGTGTTCACGCCGAGCACAGCGTTCGCCGCGAAGTTGCCGGTGCCGATCATCGACTGGAGCGTGGCGTCGGTGAACGCCGTGCCCGTGGCGAGCGTGGCGTTCGCGGCGACCGAATACCGCCCCGCCGTGACGATGCCGGGGATCGCGGCCGTGTTCGAGAGCAGGAGCGTGCCCGCGGAGACGGTGGTGGTGCCCGCGTAGTCGTTCGTGGCCCCGGTGAGCGTGAGGGTGCCGCTACCGATCTTCGTGAGGCTGCCTGAGCCCGTCAGCCGGCCGGCGAACGTGCTCGACGCGTTGCCGCCGCCGACGGTGAGGGCGAGGGCCGCGCTGGAAGCGTTTTGCAATGCGAGCGTGCCCGAGTTCGTGAGCCCGCCGAACGTGGCCGACGTGAGCGTGCCGAAGGAGAGTGTGCCGCTGCTCGCCGTGTCGAACGTGCTGGCCTGGAGGGCCGCCGCATCCGCGAGCAGGAGCGTGCCGGCCTCGATCACCGTGGGGCCGTTGAACGTGTTGGCGGCGGAGAGCGTGAGCGTGCCGCTGCCGAGCTTGCGGAGGCCGCCGTCGATCGCCGCATCGCCCCCGATCTGCGACTTCCGCAGCACCTGCGGCAGGCCGATATTGAATGCCCCCGAGTCGATCACCGCCCCGCCGTTTCGAACGTCGGCCGCATCAAAGTTTTGGAGAAACGTCGTGGAAGAGGCGCTCGCCTGGAGCGTGCCGCCGTTGAAGCGAAACGACGTGTTCGCCGCAGTGCCGACCGTGAGCGTGCCGAGCGTGAGCGTGCCGCCGTTTAGGTTGATGGTGGCGTTGCCATTGGCTGCCTGGAGGGAGAGCGTCGGCAGGACCGCCACGCCCGCGGTGAGCGTGAGCGTGCCGGTGCCAGGATTGCCCAAGCCGATCCCTCCGATCTCGAAGCCCCCGGAGGTGACTTCGAAGCGGCCGCCGTTGATTTCGAGCGAGCCGGTGGCGGCATTCGCGCCGATGATGGAAGTTGATGCACCGCCGAGCGACAGGGTGCCGCCGGTGATCAGCATGCTGCCGGTGCCACTCGAGTTGCCGATGACCAAGGCGCGTGCTGAACTCGCCAGCGTGGTCGTGCCCTGGGCGGCACTGTAGTTGAGCGCCGAAGCCGCACCGTTTTGGATGTTGAGCCGGCTGTTCGACGACTGGTTGAAGAGCGTGAACGCCGTGCCTTGCCAGTTGGTCGAAACCGTTGGATCGCTGCTCGTCGTGCCCCGCCATTCGTATGCGGTCTGGCCGTGAGCCCGCGGTGCGAACGCGGCCAGCCCGCAGACCATGGCGACGATCGCCAGCGCCGAGGGGCGCAGCCGCGGCCGGGTCGCGCGTGATTTGATCGTGGTCGAACGTTTCATCGTCGTCATCCAGCGAAGGAAAATGGATCCACCCACCGACTCTGAAACATTAGTGCGCAACACCACCGTCTTCTACGGGCTTGTTGCGTCCTTTTTCTTCCCAAAAACGCCAGCGGGCCGCGAAAAAACAGCGTGTTTTACGCCATGTGCCGTCGATCTACCGCGTGGCGCGACTGCGCAACAAATCTTCCCGGATGCGCCTCGCGGCCGGCCGGTGAGGTATGCTGCCGGTTGCCACGAAGGTTGAGGAAGAGCGTCGCGAGGCAGGCATGGGGCATCCGCCGGGAGCATCGGAGAAGCAGTCCACGAAGGGCCGGGGCGGCTCGTTTCCTCGCGTGACGGTGCTCGTGTCCACCGCCACAGGCTGGGGGAGAGGAATCGTCAAAGGGATTTCAGCGTTTGCCAATCAACACGGGCCGTGGCTGTTGCAGGTGGAGCCTGAAGGTGAACGGCAGGCGCTGCCCGCGGGGTGGCGGGGCGACGGCGTGATCGCCAGGCTCTCCACGCCGAAGACGGCCGAAGCCCTGCTCCGCATGCGGGTGCCCGTCGTGAACGTGTCGAGCATCGCGCTCGCCGGGCGGGCGGCCGCCGTGCCGCGGGTGTGCAGCGACGTCGCTGCGGGCGGGGCGCTCGCCGCCAGCCACTTCCTCGACCGCGGGTTCAAGCATTTCGGCTACGTGGGCCTGCAGAAACTGTCATACGTGCGGGAGCACCGCGAGGCGTTTGCAAACCTGCTCGGCGAGAAGGGCTTTGCCTGCCACGTGCTCGCGCTCGGCGACCGACCGGAGGTGGCTGATATTCCCCGACCGCTGCTCGAGTGGCTCGAGGCGCTGCCGAAGCCGGTGGCCGTGCTCACCTGGAACAATTCGCAGGGCCGGGCGGTGATCCACGCCTGCCGAGTCGCGGGCCTACTCGTGCCCGAGGACGTGGCCGTGCTGTCGGGCAACGACGACCCGCTTCTCTGTGAATGCTGCCTGCCACAGTTGTCGGCGATCGCCGTGGCCACGGAGCGGATCGGAGAGACGGCCGCGGAGCTGCTCCAGCAGTTGATGCGGGGCAAGCCGGTGCCGAAGACGCCCGTGCTCGTGCCGCCGATCGGGATCAACGCCCGCCAGAGCACGGATGCCCTGATGATTCAAAACCCCTCGCTGCTCCAGGCGCTCGGCTACATCCGCGAGCATGCCACCGAGCCGATCCAGGTGGACGACATCCTCCGCGTGGTGCCGATCGCCCGCCGCAGCCTGGAGCGGTTTTTTCAGGAGTCGCTCGGCCGCTCGCCGGCCGAGGAGATCCGCCGCGTGCGGCTCGAACGGGCCAAGCACCTCCTCGCCACCAGCGACCTCCCGATTCCGAAGGTGGCCCAGGCGAGCGGGTTCGGCACGGGCGAATACCTGGCCACGCTGCTCCGCCGCACGACGGGCATGACGCCGCTCAAATACCGCGCCGCCGCCCGCGGGCATTGACCGCCCCAACAAGCCCGGAGCGGGAGCGACGGGGTATTGCGTGACGCGCCGCCTCCGCGGCGACCCCCGGGCTCCCGCCCGGGGCCAACCGCAATCACCGGCTTGCCCTTCGCCGCTGCCGGCGCGACGATCGCGAACTCCGCGCCGGTGACCTTCGTCAGATATGCCGCCAGTTCGCCCGCGGCGTTACGGCTCGCGCACAAAGATGAATCGGTCGACGTAGATCGCCTTGACGTTCTTCGGGTCCACGCCGCCCGTCGTTCCCACCCAGAGGGAGGTGGTATCGCTGAAATCATGCACTCCGAAATCATACAGACGGTAGCGGCCGTCCGTGATCGGCTCGTCCAGCGCCTTGGTCAACTCCGTGGTGACGTTCGGGTCCGGGGTGCCGCCGGTGCGGCCCTCCAGACGCGGTGAAATTTCCACCAGATTGCGTTTCCGATAGCTGTCATAAACTCCGGCGTGGAAGGCCACGCCGCTCTTCGCCAACGCTTCGACACGTATGACGGCATAGGCATGCCACCGGCCCTGTCCAATCCCCTTGGCAGCCAGATTTTGGACCTGTACCCCCCAACTCAATACTCCTGCATCAATGCAGGCGGCCGCGTGGTTCACGGCCTGCTCATCAAAGACGATGTGGGCTGCCCCCCCCTGGGCCAAACACATCCGGTCTTCCTGGACGTCCACCACGCGCTGGAGCGGGATCGCGGCCAGTTCCGGCGGCAACGGCATGGGGGTTCCGTCGCTGAAGGCCTTATAGGTCTTGTCCGCCTCCAGAACGAAGCGCGCGGTAACACGCTCTCCTTCACGGCGGGAGCTCTGCAGGTAGTCCTTCAGGCTGGCCGGGAAGCAATAGCCGACTTTATCAACGCCGGCCTCCCGGCAGCGGGTGGTGAGGTCTGCCAACAGGGCATCCCTGTCGGACGGACCGCGGCTGGGCTTTTGTTCCCGTCCGCTCAAGTAGCGGTAATAGGCGTTACCGCAGAGCCACTGGTGATCCAGCGCGATGCGGGCGCGCCGCACGCGCGTCGTGAACACCGGGTCGCCGTCGACGGCGGCGACCGCCGCGTCAAACAGCTCCGTGGCGCGGTTCATGGTGTCCAGGTCGAGCCATTCGGCCATACGCGGTGACATCCAGGTGTGGACGAAGTTCGTCCCAACCCGGTCGGCAAGCAGTTGCTGGTACTCGTACAGAGCCTTGCCGGCGCGCCCATAGTAGCCGTCGAGGAACTCGCGGATCAGGGCGCGGTCATCCTGGTCCGGGTTCCAGAGAAGCTTGGAGAGGAGCCAGGTGTGGAGCTCATCGAAGTCGCTGAGAGGACTTTGGCCGTGGCTGTGTTCCATAAAGACGGCGACAGCGCCCATCTGTCGGTAGAGGCGTAGATCCGGACCATAGACGAAGGCCCGCGGCTCCGGGGTGAAGGAATTTTCCAGGTTCGCGGTGTAGTCCCAGATGTAGAGATTCGGCTTCATCGCCGACCAGTCCTGCAGATCCTCCGCAAGCCGATGGTTGATCTGCGCTGTGATCGGTTGCACCGCTGAACGCTCGACGACCGAGTACCGCACAATGACATTGTGGCGGGGCCGGATCGTTTTCGGCGGCTTGCGCCCGTACTGGTACGCCAGCGTCTCGACGAAGAACCCGGGGAACTCCTTCTCCACGCCCTCGGCCACCCGGTTGATACCGTACAACAGCGAGCCGGCGGGCGACCCTTCCGCGTCATCGAGGGCTTTGCAGGTGGTGCACTGACAGTTGCCGCCAGGGTAGTCGTTCTGCGACACTGAAATGATGCCGGCCTCGGGGTTTTCCCGGATGCGCTCCAGCACGTTGCGGGTCAGTTCCGCCAGCATCGCCTGGTTGGTCAGGCAAAGCTGGGCATCTTTCCGCCTGCGCTCCCCGTTGATTTCGCTGTACCAGTCCGGGTGGTCCGCAAAATACTTCTGAGGCGGCATCAGCTGCTTGTTATCGAAAAAGGTGTGGCACCACCCGATCAGGTGGTAGTGTCCGCCCCACGCCGCGGGAATCTTCGGGAAGTGGCCATTCTGGCGCATGCGCACGGCGAACCGTGGCACCTCGTCGGTCGTTTCCCCCTCGTAAGGTCGGATGGCGGGGCACAGCGATTCACGGTAGACGAACGGCGGCACGTACCGCGTGTCCAGCGCGCTGACGGTCAGAGCCGGCTTGCCGGGAACCAGCTCCTCCGTCGGCGTCCACCAGCGCACGCCCACCTCGCGCTCGAGGAACTCGTACACGGCATAGAGCGTGCCGCGCTTGGCCCCTTCGGCGCCGGTCAGCACCAGATGCTTCCCGACAACCTTGAGCACGATCCCGTCATCCCCCAGCCCCGTGGCACCGGCCCTGGCCAGATCCAGTGTGGGGGCAACGACCCGGGCCGCACCGGGGCCAACCGCAATCACCGGCTCGCCCTTCGCCGCTGCCGGCGCGACGATCGCGAACTCCGCGCCGGTGACCTTCTTCAGATATGCCGCCAGTTCGCCCGCGGCGTTCTTCTCGGGTTCGGTGGCGTCGTCCGCCAACGTGATGACGTACGGTGTCGCATTCGCCTGCGCCAGCGTCATCCTCTCCCCGCTCCCGTCTTGCGCCGCCCCGAGCACTCCCTTGCCCCCGGCCAACAGGCCGGCAACCGCAATCCCAACCATCAGTGTGTCTGTCACCGTTGGTCTCATTCTTTGTTTCTCCCATGCCTTTGTTGCGCCGACTGTTTTGGTCCGATTGCAACGCCGGTCCCGAACTGACCGGCGCTCGCTGCGCTCTTCAACCGCACCATGTTCCCGCGGCGTTACGGCTCGCGCACAAAGATGAATCGGTCGACTTCGATCGCCTAGACGTTCTTCGGGTCCACGCCGCCCGTCGTTCCCACCCAGAGGGAGGTGGTATCGCTGAAATCACGCACCCACGATTATACAGACGGTAGCGGCCGTCCGTGATCGGCTCGTCCAGCGCCTTGGTCAACTCCGTGGCGCGGTTCATGGTGTCCAGTTCGAGGAGGTCGGCGGCATGCACATTCGCGTGCGAACCATTATGCTGCGCTGCTGCCGGGCTGAACCCAATCACGCAAACATCTCTTCTGGCCATGATCCGCATGCTCACCCTCCTTGCCCTGGCCTGCATGCTCTCCGCCATCGGTTCTGCGCAGGCAGAGGTGGCTGTCGATAACTCTCAACCGCCCACACCGTCTGCAACCAAGGCACGGCTCGCCCCGCCGTTCACCGGCGCGGCGCCCGGAGCGGTTCTTTCGCACCAGGAAATCGGCACGGACATCAAGCGTGCTCGGGCCTGGAAAGTCCGCTACGTGGCAAAGGACGTCAACGGCGTGCCGACCGAAGTCACCGGCCTTGTGATCGCTCCGCACGAGAAAGGCGAGAACCGCAAAGTGCTGACCTGGTGTCACGGCACGACCGGGCTCGGCGATGCCGCCTGCCCCTCGGCCCAGCCCAATCCGGCGCGCGAACTCGCGACCTACTTCGACACGTCCTCCACGCAGCAGATCGACTTCGGCGTGCCCGGACTGCAAGGCTTCATCGACGACGGCTACGTCGTCTGCGCCACGGATTACCAAGGCCTCGGCACCCCGGGACAGCATCAATACATGGTCAATCGCACCCAGGCGCGCGATGCGGTGTACCTCGTCCATGCCGCGCGGACGCTCGGCGATGTCGGTGCCGGCATCAACGTCGGCAGCGCCGGATGGTCGCAAGGCGGCGGCGCGGCGGCGGCCGTGGCCGAGCTCGATCCCGAGGATTACGGCGACTTGAAGCTGGTCGGCACTGTCTGCATGTCGCCGAGCGTAGCCACGATCATCTTCAACAGCCCGAGAGGCGGCCTGGCGGCCGCCTTGTCGAACGCCGCAGCCGCCGCACCCGATCCCCACGGCGTCATGATGCTCGCAGGCGCCCAGGCGGCGAATCCCTCGAGCCTGCAGCTTGCCGATGTGTTGACGCCGCTCGGGGTGGCCATCGTCGAGCAGGCTTGGAACATCCAGCCCGTGCATCACCTCGGCAACACGCTCGGTCGCCTGCAAGTGCTCAAGGGCCCGATCCTGAAATCACCACCTGTGAATCTCGATCGCTGGAAAGACGCGATCACCGCCGGGTCGGCGGGCATGCGAAAGCCGGTCTGTCCGGTGCTCGTGTGCATCGACGGATTCAAGCGGGGCACGGTGCAGCCGGTCGCCTGGCAGGCAGCCTATGCCGACAAGGTCAAGGAACTCGGCGGCAGCGTCGAGGTCAAGGACTACCCGGACGACGATCACTTCTCGCTGCCCGAGCGCTGTGTTCCCGACGCGCGGAAGTGGTTGAACGGCTTGTTTTCATCTTCGTCCTCCCGCGCATCGTTTCCATGAGCACCATCGCCGTCGCTGAATATGTCCTGCACCGCCTCTCGCAGCTTGGCATCGATCGGATCTTCGGCGTGCCGGGCGACTATGCGTTTTCGATTGACGATGCGGCCGAGCGGGTGCCCGGCCTCTCGTGGGTGGGCTGTGCCAACGAGCTCAACGCCGCCTACGCGGCCGACGGCTACGCCCGCATCCGCGGGGCCGCGATCCTCTCGACCACCTACGGCGTCGGCGAACTGTCGGCACTCAACGGCGTGATGGGAAGCAAGGCGCACCGCCTGCCCGTGTTCCATCTCGTCGGCATGCCGAGCGAGCGCATCCAGCGGCTGGGGCTGATCACGCACCACAACCTCGGCGACACGGCCTACGACCGCTTCATGCCGCTCTCCGGCGCCGCGGCCTGCGTGACGGCCCGGCTCACCGCCGACAACTGCGTGGAGGAGCTGGAGCGGGCGATCGCCGAGGCCCTCCGCAGGAGCATGCCGGCCTATCTCGTGATCTCGGAGGTCGAGGGCCTCATGCCGGTGCTTGGAACGCCGGTCGCCGGCCAGCCGCTTGCGGCGATCAAGCGGCAGCGGAGCGTGCCCGCGGAGCTCGAAGCCGCCGTGGAGACCCTCCTCGCCCGCATCGCGGCGGCTCGCAGTCCGGTGGCGATCGTGACGAGCCTCGTCGCCCGGTATGGCCTGCGGGAGCGGGCGATGGAGGTGATCCGCACGGCGAATCTGCCCGTTGCGGTGATGCCGACCGACAAGGGCACCGTCGACGAGTCGTTGCCGACCTTCATCGGGCTCTATGGCGGCGGGATGTCGTCGTCGCCGGCGGTGGCGGAAGCCGTGAAGGCGGCCGACCTGGTGCTCGACATCGGCGGGATGCAGCTGTTCGAGCTCAACACCGGCCTCTGGACCGATCTCCCGGCACCCGACCGGGTGGTCTCGATCCACGACAACTGGGTGCGCGCGGGCGAGAAGGTGTTTGTGAACGTCGCGATCGACGACGTGCTCGCGGCCCTCGCAGCGCGGGTGAAGCCCCGGGGGGCGACCCCGTCGCCCCGCGTGGAGCCGTTGCCCCTGGCAGGCGGGGGAGGCGATCGCCTCGGATCGGCGAGCTTCTATCCTCGCCTTCAGCGGCGGCTGCGGGCTGGCGACACGGTCGTCGTCGAGACGGGCACCTGCATGCTGCACGCGAACCGGATGCTGCTGCCCGCCGGAGTGGGTGTTGAAGAGCAGGGCCTGTGGGGATCGATCGGCTGGGCGACGCCCGCCTGCCTGGGCGTCGCGCTGGCGAAGACGTCGGGCCGCACGTGGCTCGTCACCGGCGATGGCTCCCATCAGCTCACGCTCAACGAGCTTGCGGTGATGGGCCGCTACGGCGTGAAGCCCGTGATCTTCGTGCTCAACAACGGGCTCTACGGCATCGAAGACGTGATCAGCGAGCGCGGCCATGCCTACGACGATCTCCCTGCCGTCCGCTACCATCTGCTGCCCGAAGCGTTTGGCTGCCAGAGCTGGCTCACGGCCCAGGTCGGCACGGTGGCAGAGCTCGACGCCGTGCTCGACCGCATCGACGCCCACGAGGGGGCGGCCTATGTGGAGGTGCTGATCCCGAACGAGGAGAGCCAGCCGCTGCCGGCCGAGGCGATCGACTGCGGCTACAAGCTTCGCACGCCGCCCGTCGGCTGAGCGGCCGGCGAGGACTTCCGGAGAGAGCGACGTGCCTGAACGTGAAGCGGCCGTGATTCGCCCGGCAACTCCGGCCGATGGCCGACCTCACCGAGGCCACGAGCTTTCGCGGTCGGCTCTTGGCTGGCCAGCGAGTCGCCTGCCGCGGCCCAGTCCTGATCGCGGAACAGGCGCGGGGGCAGGGGATCTACACGGCGTTCAATGCGGCGACCCGCGAAGCCTACCGTGATCGCTTCGACGTGGGCGTGCTGTTTGTCGCCACCGACAATCCGAGGTCGCTCCACACGACGACCACGAAGCTGGGAGCGGAGTCGCTCGGCCTGTTTTTCGTCGACGGCCGCTGCTATCACTTCTTGGCGTACGGGTTTTGACGAGGATCAGTTCGGTTAAGGTGGCCGACCGGCTGCGGCAGATCGTGCCCGAGGTGTCGATCGGGATCGCCCACGGCCGGCTCGGCGAGACGGAGCTCGAGGAGGTGAGCTCCGGTAGCACAGCGTAGTTCGCGATCGAGCAGGCACGCGACGGCACTGCTGGATACACTTTTGGTCATGACATACCTTCCCGCCATCCTGCCTCGCCCCCGTCGTGTCACGATCAGCCAGGTTGCCGAGGCGGCGGGTGTCGCTCGCGCTACCGCGGCGTTCGTGATCAGTGGGCGGGCGCCTGAACTGCGGATCGCCCAAAAAGCAATTGATCGGGTGAATGCCGTCGCCAAGAAGTTGGGCTACGTGCCCAACCAACTGGCCCGCGGCATGATCACCGGCCGCTCGCACGTGGTGGGCGTGATTCTCGGTGGCGTGTGGGGGAAGTTTGGCCAATATGTGATCGAGGCGATCGAGAAGCCGAAGCTGCGGCCGCAGGAGCGTCTCATCGAAGCCGCCGAACTCGTCGTGCGGTCCTCGACGGTTGGCGTGGCAGGCTCGGTCCGTTGATGCGAGACTGGAGCTATGACGTACGATCAATTGCCCGATGAGTGGAAGGAATGGCTGAGCCTTTCTCCGCTGGAACGATTCGCCCGCGGTGAGCGGATGCTGGTCGAGTACATCGCCATGGGAGGCAGCCTTGACCCCGACCCCGATCCGACAAGTCCTTTCGACATTCCAGAAGAGTGGCGTCCGGACGTTGCTCATGGGCGGGCAGGCCTGCGTCTTCTACGGCGCGGCGCAGGTTAGTAAGGACATCGATTTTCTGGTGCTGGCTGAGCCGGAGAACTTCCTCCGGCTCCAGGAGGCCCTCGCCGAACTGCAGGCGGAGCGGATCGCTGTTCCGCCGTTCGACCCGGCAGCCTTGGCTCGCGGACATGCGGTTCACTTTCGCTGCCGCGCACCAGATGCGGAAGGCCTGCGAGTGGACGTCATGACCCGCCTGCGGGCGATGCCGGAATTCGCGTCTCTGTGGGAGCGTCGCACGGCGCTCGTGGATGACGCTGGCGTCGAGTACCACCTGCTTTGCATCCCCGACCTCGTGCAAGCCAAGAAGACGCAGCGGAGCAAAGACTGGCCGGTGATCGAACTGCTCGTCACGATCCATTATCGGGAGAACGCACGCGCGGCTACGGATGACCATGTCGAGTTCTGGCTGCGTGAGGCCCGTACGCCCGAATTGCTCGTTGAACTCTGCCAGCGGTTTCCGACGCAGGCAGCCGAGCTGACGGCATGCCGGCCGCTGATTCGACTCGCGATCGAGTCATCGCTCGACGACCTTCGTACGGCGCTCGACGCTGAGGTGCGGGCGGAGCAGGCGCGAGACCGTGACTACTGGGAGCCGCTGCGGCGCGAGCTCGAACAGTTCCGCCGTGAGCACCGCAATCGCTAGGCCAACGGTTGTTTACTGGTTCTTCGGCCACCACACGCGGCCGGGCGTGGCGGTGCGCGCCGTGTAGAGCGTGCCACCGGCCGTGATGAAAAGATTCCGGCCGTCGGGGCCGCCGAACTCCTCGAACTTTTGATGCGGGGCAAGGTGGACGACATCCTCCGCGTGCGGCTCGAACGGGCCAAGCACCTCCTCGCCACCACCGACCTCCCGATCCCGAGGGTGGCCCAGGCGAGCGGGTTCGGCACGGGCGAATACCTGGCCACGCTGCTCCGCCGCACGACGGGCATGACGCCGCTCAAATACCGCGCCGCCGCCCGCGGGCATTGACCGCCCCACGAAGCTCGGAGCGGAACCGCTTGCCGTCTCTCCCGCTCGTGGCCCACCCACCGACTGGGGCGAACTCGTGCAGGTCCATGACGAACGCGACGCGACTCAGGCGTCGCCCGACGAACTGCCCGTGATCGACATCCACAGCCTCCGAGCGGTGCCGGAGGCAGCCGGGGGATCGTCATGGAAGTGCCTTTGACCAGGCTATCCGCCGGATCACGTTCGCCTGAGCAGCGTATGCACGGCCCGGCTACACTCGGGGTATGCGCATCCCCAACGCAATGCACCTCTCCAGCGCGTTGAAATCATGGTCGGCGCTGGCTGCGCTCGCCGCGGTCGTGTGGGCGTGGCCAGCCATTCCCTGCCTCGCCGCCGATGTGGCGCCTGCCGCCGCTCCCGCCGCGCGCGAGCCCCTGCGGTCGATCGCCACGATCCTCGCGCTCTCGCCTGCCGAGATCGACAAGCAGCCCGACGCCGTCGTCCGCGGTGTCGTCACGGCGAACCTCAGGCCTACCCTCGTGATCCAGGAGGAAGACAGCCCGATCTTCGTCACCGGGCCTGGTCACGTGGAGGCCGACGACGACCCGGCCCCGACGATCGAGCGGGGCATGATCGTCGAGATCGAAGGACGCGTGGTCGCCGGCGGCTATGCCCCCACGATCATCGGCCGTTGCGCCCGCATCGTCGGCCGCGGGCCGGTGCCGCCGCCGGTGCCGGTGAATCCGAGCCTGCTGTCCCGGGGCGGCGATGAGGGCCGGTGGGTGACACTGCGGGGCGTGGTGCATGGGTTCGGCGAGCGGGCCTCGCGGCATAGCCAGTTGATTCCGATGCTCATGCTCGACGCCGATGGCTGGCCGTTAAGCGTCTCGTGTCGGGCCGGCGACCGGCCGTTCGAGCCGGAACGGCTCGTCGATGCGGAGGTTCAGATCACGGGGCTCGTGGGCGCGATGCGCAACAGCCGCGGCCAGTTCGTCGCGCCCTCGATCAACGTCATCGATCCGAACGACATCGCGATTCTCGCGCCGCCTCCCGCCGATCCCTTCGCCGGCGAGATCACGCCGCTCGGCGTGCTCGGCCGATTTGGCGCGCAAGAGCGCTCCGGACACCGCGTCCGCACGGAGGGGATCGTGTCGTACGCCGCCCCCGGGCTGCTCTTTTTGCAGGATCCAAGCGCGGCCGTCCGCATCGACCTCGCCCGGGTCGCGGCGGCCGCCGAGCCCCCGTTCGCCCCCGGCGACCGCGTGCAGGTGGCGGGCTTTCTCGCCACGGGCCGCAGCATCACCGGCCTCACGTTTGCCGTTGCCCGGCGGGTCGGCTCCGGGCCGGCGCCGGAGCCCGAGCCGCTCGCTGTGGCCGAGATCGCGCGGGTGGCCGACCAGTTTCGCCAGAACTTATGGATCACCGAGCCCGGCAGCCACGACGGCCGGCTCGTCCGCTGCACGGGCGTCATTGAGGCGGTGGAGACGGGCCTGGAGGGGTTCACGGCCACGCTCACCTCCCCCGGCGGCCGGTGGTTCGCCACGCTCGACTCCGAGCCCGATTCGCCCGCCCGCGCGCGGCTCATGGTTGGCAGCACCGTGGCGGTGGCGGGCATCCTTCGGCTCGACCTCGACGGCGCGCGGATCAACGGCCTGATCGTCGATCATCCCAGGCTCGAGCGCATCACAGTGCTCGCCCGCGACGCGGCCGACATCGAGGTCGTGCAGGCGGCCTCGTGGTGGACGCCGCGGCGGCTGGCCGCGGCCCTTGCCACCGCCTGCGCCGCGCTCGCCGCCGCCACGGCCTGGGTCAACATCCTTCGTCGCCAGGTGCGCAGTCAGGCCCTGGAAATGGCGGAGACCATGCGGTCGCAGCGGGAAGCCTCGGTAGAGTTTGAGACAGCGCTGCGCGAGCGCAACCGCCTCGCCGTCAACCTGCACGACACCGTGCTCCAGACCGTCACCGGCATCGGCTACCAGCTGCAGGCCTGCCAGCAGGAGAGAGAGCGCGTCGGCGCGGTGGATGCGGGCCGCCTGCAGGTCGCCTCCCGGATGGTGACCCACGCCGTGGAGCAACTGCGCGGCACGGTGTGGGCGCTCCATACGCTGCCCACCGGCGGCGAATCGCTCGCCGCAGGCCTCGAGGCGCTCGCCGCGAGGCTGCAGGAAGGGCAGGCGGTGCCGATCCGCTGCCGCACGAGCGGCGTGGAGCCCGCGATCGCCGAATCGACCATGGCCGCGATCCTGCTCGTGGCCCAGGAGGCGATCGTCAACGCCCTGCGGCATGCCGGCGCGGCCGCGATCGACGTGAGCGTGAGCCATGCCGACGGTCGCGTGACGCTCGTCGTGGCCGACGACGGCCGCGGGTTCACGCTGGGCGAGCAGCCCGGATCGATGCACGGCCACTTCGGCATCGAGGGGATGCGCGACAGGATGCAGGCCGTGGGCGGCGACTGCCATGTCGAAAGCCGCTCGGGGCGGGGCACGACGGTCACGGCCGTCGCCGCGGCCGCATCACCGGGCGACGACCTGTCCGACAGGACGGGTGCCGAATTGGTCGCGGATGGTTCAATGCGGCAATGACGCCGATTCACAGCCGCCAGCCCGTTCGCCTGCTGCTCGTCGACGACCATCCCGTGCTCCGCGCGGGGCTTGCAAACCTGATCGCCATCGAGCCGGATCTGGAGGTGGTGGCCCAGGCCGGCAGCGGCGAGGCCGCATTGAAACTTTGCCGCGATCACCAGCCCGACGTCATCCTCCTCGATCTCGGCATGCCGGGAATGGGCGGCGCCGAGGCCGCGCGGCGGCTGTGTGAACAGGCGCCCCAATGCAAGGTCGTGGTGCTCACGTCGTCGGAGTCGGCGGCCGACGCCGACCGGGCGCTCGCCGCGGGCGCCGCCGCCTTTCTCACGAAGGCGGTGCCCTTTGGCGAGATCGTGGCCACGATCCGCGCGGTGCATGGCGGCCGCACGCAGATCTGCCGGGGGGTGTCGCGAGTGCCGGCCAAGGCCAACGACGCACTGCTCTCGCCCCGCGAATACAGCGTGCTCCTGCTCCTGCGCCGCGGCCTCTCCAATCCGGAGATCGGCCGGGCGCTGGGGATCACGGAGCGCACGGTGAAGTGGCATGTGAAGGCGATCCTCGAGAAGCTCGGGGAGACCGACCGCACGGCCGCCGTGGCTCGGGCCTTCGATTTAGGCCTGCTCCGAACCGAACCGCCGTCAACATGATGAGCCCGCACGACGTCCTTCCACATCGCCGCTGCCTGCCCGCCGGGCCGCCGCCGCCGAAAACGCGGCTTTTCCCGAAAAAAGCGGGTCCCCGGTGCCCGGAGCGAGTCGGAAAAAAATTGTCCCACCTGTCCTGTCGGACCATGGTGGCGGGGGAAGGGCCTATTTAATCTACAGGGGAGATGTGGAGGGGAGTACCTTCCCGCGGCAAATGAATTGGGAGCGTTCCATGACTCACGTATCTGCGAACAGCCAAGAGTCGGCAGGCACGGCCATCGCGTCTGCATGCATGCGGTCGATTCAGCGCTGCGGGCTCATCCTCGGGATCGCGGCCGTGGTTCTGGCCGGGCCGACAACGGCGCTGGCACAGACCACGACGTGGACGACCACGAGCGGCACCGTTTTTATAACCGGCTCCAACTGGTCGTCCGGCACCTCTCCGAATGCGTCGACGGCCACCGCGGTGTTCGCCGGAACCACCGCCAGCGGAACTTCGAACCTTGCATCAACCGTCATTAGCCTCAACCAGCTCATCATTCGGTCCGGCGCGCGGGCTTACCGGATTTCCGATTCCTCATCTGGTGCCGGTGCAGTGAATTTCTCCGCTGGCGGCGGGCTCACCGTCGAGGCCGGCGTCACGACGAACCAAATCTTCGATCCATTGGCCCGCGGCACGAGCGGAACCTCCACATTCACGAACAACGGCTCCGGCACCCTGACTTTTGGCCCAACCAGCTGGTTCAACGAGCTTGGCGGCCAGACTTGGACCCCGGCGTTTGATGGCTCCGGCGATATCACGGTGACAAATGGTATTCGAAACCGCAATAGTTCCAGCAACATATCGGTCATCAAGAACGGCAGCGGAACGCTCACGATTCTCAGCGGCGTGAATACGGCGCCGACCAGCACTGGCCTTGGCTGGTACACAGGCTCGACGACGATCAATGCCGGCGTGCTCCAGCTCGGCAACCAATGGGCTCTTGGCGGCGGCTCCGGCGACATCCGGTTTGGCGGCGGCACGCTCCGCTACAGCGGCTCGAACACCGTGGACTATTCGGCCCGCATCAAGTCGAGTTCGGCCGCGATCTCGATCGACACCGCCGGCCAGACCGTGACGTTTGGCACGTCGCTGCCCTCGACCAACACCGGCGGCCTCACGAAGCTGGGCGCCGGCACGCTCACGCTTTCCGCGAGCAACGCCTATACGGGCGCCACGAGCGTGAACGCCGGCACGCTCGCCTTCGACCGCGTGTCGGCCCTCAATTCGTCGAGTGGAGTCAACGTCGCCGCCGGCGCCATCCTCGACTACACGGGCGGGGCCGGCACCCTCTCGCGCAACGTGACGGTCTCCTCGAGCGGCACGGGCACGATCCGCAACTCCGGCGGCCAGGCGCTCACGCTCTCCGGCACGCTCACGAAAGACGGCCGCGTGCTGCGGCTCACCGGCGGCACGTTCAACGTGACGGGGCAGATCGTGGGGGCGAGCGCGAATAGTGACCTGCTCGTCGACGGCACGTCCACCGTCACGCTCTCCTCCGCGAACACCTACAACGGCCCGACGTTCGTGAATCAGGCGAGCACGCTCATTGTCGGCGTCAACGACGCGATCCCGAGCAGTTCGACCGTGACGCTCGGCAACGCGACGAGCACCGGCTCGCTCGATCTCGGCACGTTCACCAACCAGATCGGCGGCCTCGTCTTCTCCGGCTCCGGCGGCACGGTGCGGATGGCGGCCAACCAGACGG
>Ga0315900_10001302_pt1 | contig 39949 bp, 41 predicted proteins | sample LakEriMetagenome_FD_203521 | JGI IMG/M metagenome (GOLD analysis project Ga0315900, IMG submission 203521) | Freshwater fungal communities from buoy surface, Lake Erie, Ohio, United States - Buoy 12 MA114 | ecosystem: Environmental > Aquatic > Freshwater > Lake > Lake biofilm | place: USA: Lake...
GCAATTCTTATACGAATAAGTACAATACGTATCGATCTAAAATAGGGAGTCTGTTTATGGCTAAGGGTAAGATCAATTACGGAAAAGCTAGCAGCATCTTGTCTAAGGCGTTTGTGGAAAATCATGCATCAATTTCCCAAGATGAAGCTGAGCATCTGATTGCAAAATCTGAGCAAAAGATCAAGTCTCTAAAAGAAGAGCAAGCAAATGATGAAAAGCTTATTGCAGCTCAACAGATCGTCAAGGATCTAAAAAGCGGATATTCGTCTGTTGTTAAGCTCGAGCGTGCCAAGATCGATTTCCTTCTTGGAAAAATTCAAGAAATCGAAGATGGCGACGTTAACCCAACGTCTGGCTTAAATGCTTAAAATAATAAACACATCATATGATTTGATGATTATAGCAGCTGTTGCTATAGTCATCTTTTATAATGCTAAGGATTTCATTAAACGCTTTAGTAAGCATAGCGATCAGGATCAAAAATGACAACACTAAAATCCCTATATCTAGATGGCGCAAATGGCTTAAATAAGAAGCTAGCCGATGCATTTGACCTCGGAAGAAGGTTCATCCTTCCCCAATACGAAGAGATCGCCCTAGAAGATGCGGTTGATATTAGCACAACCACACCAATGTTTACTATCGCGAACTCTGGATCAAATGCACCCATTTTAGCAGGATACAAAGTCCGATACTCAGACGGCGGGGATGAAGTTGAGTTGACAGTAGCATCCCCAGTGGATGCTGGATCTACGTTCGACACGACGGATGCTCCTGCTGCTGCACTTACTGCAAAATCGCTCAGATACTCGAGTCCCCGCCCCACCTCGTACGCCACCCTCCTACAGGGGCTTCAGGCCGCGGCAGCTGCCGGTAAATCCGTCTTTTCTGTCTCAGTCGAAACAATGGATAATCCAAGCTATCTGCGCCTAAAGGGCAATTATCTTAATGCTTATTTTGCTGGCATCTATTATGCTCTAGATAAAGAAGGCATCTTCAATACGTACGAAGTATCTCTGGCGCTAGACACCTCGGACACCAATACCACAAAAGTAACGTTCAACTTTACTTTTACCTATAGCTAACGATAAAAACAGATGTTTTGTGTAGAATCCCTCGCATAATGCGGGGGATTTATGCTTTGGTCAGAGCAAAAAGAAATCTTCGAGAAAATGATTGAATCTGAGCGGGAGCTGTTGACTAGTAAGGGCGTTGAATACGCAGGCGAGCAAGATTGCTTAGCAAACTTTAAAGATGCTGATATTATAGGGCTTGACCCTAAGCAAAAACTCTGGGTTTATTTGTCGAAACATATGGCTTCAATAGCCTCTTATATAAGGAACGGCAAAGAGTTTTCTAATGAGCCAATAGAGGGCAGAATAGCTGATGCTAGGAACTATCTTGCGTTACTATATATGCTGGTTCAAGAAGAAAAGTCTGCTGCACCAACTAAGGTATGTCAATGCAAAAGAAGCCAGTAAACACACCGGATAAAAAAGCTCAACTCGTAAAATCTTTTGCCTCTCTGGCAAAAAAGTTGAAGCGCGAAATACGCATGGAAGATCTAAAGCAACTGGGCATAACCAAAGATATGGTTGCCCATCACTTTGGGTCATTGACAGCCTTAGAGAAGGCAGCGAGAGAATCCCACTCCAATAGTTTTTTTGATGTTGCGGTAGAGAACCTCTATTCTCAAAAGGCTCTTATTAAACTAAGAGAAGATGTTGCTTCTTCCAAAAGATTCGTTGTGACAACTGCCGTAAATGGATGCGAAGTCCATGATAAGTTTTATGCATCTATAAAAAATTTCTGCAAAGAAAACGATGCACAACTGCTGATTCTCGTGGCCTCAGATCCTGCCCACAATCGCGATAAACAGTGGGGAACAATATCAGCACGATTAAAGAATGAAACACTTGTGCTCGAAGATACAAGTCTTAACTCCAATGTTTTTCTTTCCACGATTAAGCTTTCAGCTAAACACATCGACCCAACAACTGGTCTTGGCCGAATTGGCCAACGTAACGGCACCTTCATTTATGCTTCTCCAAAACAACGACTAAAGGCCGTACCGGTTTCAAATAGCACTCTTCCTCGCTTTATGATGACTACAGGCGCTATTACTGTTAGCAATTACAACTCCGATATGTACATGTCTCAGCGTACTGCATACATTGCGCACAACGATCACGTTCTTGGTGCAATAATTGTGGAAATAGCTGACGATAAGCACTACCATTTTAGACAGATTCAGTCTGATTCTAAGGGTTGCTTTTACGACCTGGGCGTTAAGTACACTCCGACCACTAAACAAAAGGTAAGACCCGAAGCGTTTGTTCTGGGTGATTGGCATGCGGGATCCACAGATCCCAAGGCTAAAAAGGCTTGGTTTGATATATCGCAACTCACATCTCCAAAAAGAATCTTGCTCCACGATGCGTTTGATGGCATGTCAATTAACCATCATGAAAAGCACGCAAAACTCCTTAAGGCTCAGCGTGCAGAAAATGGGCAACTATCCCTCTCGTCGGAGTTAGAGATTCTTGCAGAAGATATCAAGAAACTTTCCTCTGTGACCGATGAGGTTGTCGTAGTTAAGTCGAATCACGACCAATTCTTGGAAAGATATCTTCAAGAGGGCAAGTACGTTGATGATCCGCAGAATCACCGTATCTCTCTTGTTCTAGCGCTTCAATTACTGAATAAAAAAGACCCATTAAAATATGCAGTAAATGAACTCTGCCTTAAGAACGACAAGAAGATTATCGATAAGATTAAATGGTTATCAATTGATGATGATTATCGAATTGAAGGCATACAGTGCGGAGCTCATGGCCATCTTGGCGCTAATGGCGCGAGAGGCAGCTTAGAGGCTATGGAAAGTGCTTACGGTAATTCCGTGTCAGGCCATTCCCATACCCCTCAAATTCTGCGCGGCGCATGGTGCGTTGGTACTTCTTCGCTTCTTAAGCTAGAATACAACCGCGGAGCATCTTCGTGGCTCCACTCATCTTGTTTAATATATCCAGGTGGTGCAAGGCAGTTAATCAACTGCATTGACGGTAGATGGAAGCTCTAATTATCGGATATTAAATATAGATGTATAATCTGACAATCCAGACATGAGGGTCAGATGAAGGCTTATCTATATTTAGACGTTGAAACAACCGGATTGAGTTCGTCTATAAACGACATCGTGCAATTAGCATGTGTTCCGGTTATAGATGGCAAATGCGGTGTTCCGTTTAATGAGTTCTGCCAGCCAGCAAACTGGAACACTATTGATGCCAAATCTATAGAGGTTCACGGCATCACTGTTGAAATGATGAAAGGTTTTCAATCGCCCTCTGCGATGTTGGATAAATTTGTTGCATATCTGTCTCAGTTCAACACAAAATTTGTTATTGCTGGATACAATTCAAATTTTGATAAAGCCTTCTTGGGGGCAATTTTTGCCAAAAACGGAAGATCAAACGAGTATTCGAGGTTCTTTCTAAATGAAATACGCGATGTTCATGCTAGAGCTAAAGCAGTTAAAGATAAGCTAACATCAACTAAATTAAAGCTAGTAAATCTTGCCGAAGAGTTTGGCATACAAATCAAGGCCCACGATGCATTAAGCGATATTCAAGCCACCATTGAAGTAGATAAGAATTTATCTGCAATAATCGGCGAAGACTTTGAAGAGATATCTATCAAAGATGACAAGTTATCTCTTTCGCTTCCTGAGCTTCCTCAGTTGCATCTTCATTCAGAGTACAGCAACACAGATTCTGTATCTTCTATTGAAGAATGGGTTTATTGGGCTGCATCTAAGGGGGTTAAGGCTATCTCTTTTCCAGACCACAATTGGGCTGCATCTCTTTATAAATCAATCAATGTCAAATCTGTTATAGAAAAAGTAAACAAAACGTATAAATTATCTCTAACAGATCAAGATATATCGATAGTTCCCGCTATCAGTATCAATGTCATAGATACTGAAAATGGACTAAATAAACCATTTAAAATCAACGCATGGGCAGTATCTAGTGTTGGTTATAGAAATCTTTTAAAGCTTGCATCCATGGGATGGGACTGTGGCGTAGAGGATTCTGGCATCCCTATTGCTATAATTAAAATAGAAGATGTTCTTGCCCATCAGGAAGGAGTCGTCTTTGGCACAGGATGCGAAAATGGGTTGGTTGGCTCTATTGTCTTGGGCGAAGACGACGAGAAGATTAAAGCTTCAAAGCTCGATAAGGTTGTCCGACAATTTGATCGAGTCGTATTGGAATTACTGCCTTTCGACGTCATTAAGTACTTCGACAAAGGCCTCGGCTTTAGGAACTTTTCAAAGACACCGTCTATCCCAGACGGAAACTTAACAAAAGCCATTAATAATCTTATCAAGAATTCGATAGACAATTATGGCTATAGATTCATAATCTCAACTGCTGCTCATTTTATAAATGAAGAAGATAAGATATTTCAAGACGTAGTATCTAAGTCCTCATTTAAAGATAAGCGCTTTTTTTATGATACGCGCTACCAGAGATCGCTTGATGAATGCGTTGCTATACTGCGGCGCCATCTTGGGGATTGGCTTACTTTAGAGCAGATAGATCTCGCCAGGGTTGCAGCTGAAGATATTGCCTCAGCAGCGCAACAAATAAGCATTAAACATGAGTACCATTTACCACGTATTTCTATACCAGATCACATATCCCAAAAGACACAAGAATACGATAAGCAGCTTTATCTTCTCTTAATGGCAAAGATAAAAGAACATGGTCGCTGGTCGAATGATCCAGAGTATGTTCAGCGCTTTAAAAAAGAATTAGACGTAATTTGGAAGAATTCCAAGCTTAATTTTATCCCATACTTTCTAATGTATGAGGATATTTGCTCCTACGCTAGGTCGCAAGGTATTTTGCAAAATCTAGCTCGTGGCTCTGCGGGCGGATGCTTAATATCTTACTATCTCAAGATAATCCACATCGACCCCATCAAAGAGCATCTGCCCTTCGAAAGGTTCTTGTCGCATGCTCGTATTAATGCTGGCAGCTTTCCAGATATAGATCTAGATCTTGGCCAGCGTGGACCGGTGCTAAAGTATTTGGCCGAAAAATATAAAGCTGGTTTTGCTCAAATAGGTACATTTCAACGATTTAAAACTAAAAATGCTATTAAAGATGCCATGTTTGCTGTCTTCGGTAGAAACAGAGCAGACAAAGAAATTATGGATGTCTGCGACACTATTCCAGATTCACCTCAAGGTTTGGATGAAGATAAGTTTCTTTATGGATATACTGATTCTGAGGGCATTGTTCACAAAGGTCACCTAGAGCAAAACGAAACTCTCCAGATATTTTTTAGACAATACCCCGAGATTGAGCAGGTAACTAAGAAGTTAATTGGTTTACCGAAGGGTATGGGTCGCCACGCATCTGCGTTTGTGATATCTACGTTAGATTTATCATCAGAGCGCGTTCCAACAGTGCTGTTCGACGACCCGGACATCGGAAGAGTTGCTGTAACTCAATTTGAAGCACCAATGGTAGAGAAGTCAGGCCTTGTTAAGGCTGACGTCCTTGGTCTTACAACGGTCAAAACACTCGAGAGCGTCGTTTCCTTAATTAAGAATAATGCTGGTGTTGATTTGTTAGAAGAAGATGATAAAGGAGTCCAACTCCTATACCGTCTCCCCGAAGATAACAAAGTCTACGAGGACTTCTATAAGCGTAAGACTGATTCAGCTTTTCAGTTCAACACGGATCTTATTAAAGGATATATTCAAAAGTTTGCTCCGATAAGAAGACAAGATTTGTCTGACCTCACGGCACTATGTCGACCTGGTGCGCTGGATGTGGAATTTATTCCAGGTGTTTCGGCTACTCAGTTCTATATTGATGTTAGAAACATGGTTAGAGATCCAGAGTACATCCACGAAGATCTTGCTGAGGTGTTATCTGAAACAAACGGCGTGGTTGTCTATCAAGAACAACTCATGTCAATCTTGGTTAAGTTTTGCGGATACTCTCTTGAGGAATCAGATCAGATTCGTTCAGCTATCGCCAAGAAAAAACGAGACGTTATGTTGAAGACGTTTGATAGGATCAGGTCTGAGACTATGAAAAGAGGCTGGACCTTAGATCAGGCAAATAAACTGTGCGATGTCGTCACCGCATACTCAAATTATTCATTTAACCGCTCTCACTCAAGGGCGTATGCAGAGCTGGGATACATTACTATGTATTTAAAACACCACTACCCGTTAGAGTGGTGGGCGGCAGAGCTCAATAATTCAGACGAAAACAAGATACGACATTATGTCACGATCCTGGGTGACAAGATCACGCCTCCTTCGCTTCACGTGCCAGATGATAGGTTTACTATTGTGGGCGATAGGATCGCAGCACCTCTTTCTGCTGTAAAGGGTCTAGGGCCGTCTAGTATTAAGGCAATTATTAATCGTGGGCCATATTCTTCTGTCGAGGGCTTCATTAGTAAAATGTCGTCCGGCGTTAATTCTTCACATTTTTGGGCCTTACTTAGAGCCGGTGTATTCGATGAGATGGCGCCAACTAACATCTCTATACCGGAAGCTCGTAAGCAATTTGTAACATTATTTAAGTCAACCAAAAAAATAAAGAATGTACCAGAGGAAGTCCTAGATACCTCGCCCCTCAGCATATTCCTTAATCAAAGAGATATTTATAAGTGCTTTAATAAGGCGCTTTTAGCCGATCCACTTATTCGCAACGAGATATCTGCGATGTGGCCTTCTATGCGTGAAACTAAAAGAAAGGATATACCATTAGCGTTTGGTACTTCGCCAACTATCCCGGTCATATCGTCGGTTGCTGTTGCTGCAAAACTAATAGACGCTCAAGAAAGATCTGAGTCCACAGATAAGATTAAGGTTGCTATGGTGGGGTTGTTTCAATCGTCTACCTACAGAAGCGGCACCTCAAAACGAGGCAAACCATGGTCAAAGGTTGATGTCGTTGTATCAGACGGTCTATCTACTATAGAGTGTACTTTCTGGGATCAAAAACATGCTCTTAGATTTCCTACAAACACGCTTGTATATGTGATGGGTTATGTAAAAAGAGGGTGGAAGGGATCCCCCTCCCTTGAGGTGTTAGAACTTGAACGCTTAGATCGCTTTGATAATTCAAAGCGCAAACTATCTTAAGTATAAATTGTTTTAATTCGTAAAAGGAGAAAAAATGGACAGCGTATATGTTTTCACGCAGAATCCACCAGAAAATCTCTCTGAAAAAGAGATGGTTTTGTCTAAACCAACTTTTCTTGAAGAAATTAAGGCTTGTTCGCGTAGAAAAGGTTTTTCTGCAACTCTAGGGCCAAACTATCTAAGAGCTATTGCAGAAGAAATCGGTCGTCGGTATGACAAATATTTTAACGCGTACAGGCACGTAGTGCCCCAAGATTTTATGGGACGTGTTGCAGAAACAGATGAGCAAGTTGCAGAAGTGATACACGAGATGTTTCAAGCGCGATACCCCGCCATCTATCAAAGATATTATGAATCCGTCTTAAGATCTAGACCATTTACAACTAAAGTGATCTATTTCACAGGATCTGCAGACGATGTGACGGTTTTTAAACGTCTCGGTATCGATCAAATTAACGAAAATCAAATTTTAGATCATCTTGGTATTAATAAGTCATTAAAAAAACAAACTCAAAAACTAGAAAAACAACAAAAAGAATCGTCGGTGTCTGAAGTTAAAAAACAAGAAATGGAAAATTCTTCTAAAGAGCTGGAACTTTTAGCATCTCTAGATAATTCTAATCTCCCTCTCATTAAAGAGCCCCATGCAAAAGAAGTTGTTTTGCAAAATAAAAAGCCGCAGCAAGTAAGTCCGCAGCAAGTAAGTCCGCAGCAAGTAAGTCCGCAGCAAGTAGGTCCGCAGCAAGTAAGAACAACCGATCCAAAAACGACACCTGTTAAAGAGCAACTAAAAACAACTCAACCGACAGATCCATTAAGATCTTAGGTTTTTATGCTTTATGTGTTTTATATGGGTATAATTAAATTACCCAATGTTGGGTATTACCGCCTTTTTAGGCAAAGGAGAACTTGTGGCTAAGTCCAATTTGAAACTAAACCTAGATTCTTTGAAAGAGCGCAAGGAATGGAAACGTCACCCCATTAACCAGGGGGAAAACATTTACCGCGTTCTTCCGCCCTTCGGCGAAGGTTCTGATGGATACGCATATCGTAGATGGGTGATTGCATGGCTTGCCGATCCCCAAACTGGCCGCCGGCGCCCCTACGCTTCCCCTAGGTCATTTGCGACAGATAGTGCCTGTCCCGTATCTGAGTATGTCTCTCTTGTTGAGAAGAAAAAAGAAGCACTGGAAGCTTCCCTTAAAAATCGTAACGCTTCTCGCGAAGAAGTTAAAGAGGCTCTTAAGCCATTTACAGATATGTTATGGGCTATTAAGCCTAAGGCTACATACATTTACAATGCCTGCAATAAAGCTGGAGAAGTAGGTCTTCTTGAGCTTAAGAAGACGGCTCATGATGCAATGAAAAAGCAAATGATGCAATATGTGACCGATTACGGTCAAGATCCTACTTCTCTAGAATCCAATCCAGACGATTCTGGTATTTGGTTTAAGATTCGTCGTGAAGGCGAAGGCACGAATACCGAGTATTCGGTCTCTAAGAACCAGACCAAGAAGAAGACCTCTGAGGGCATTGTTTGGGTTGACGATCGCGATCCGCTTCCAACCAACGTCATGGATAATTACGATAGCCTTGGCTACGATTTGACTACGCTTTATAAGCGTTATTCTTATGATGAGCTTAAAGAGGTGTTGATGGCCAATTTGGCAAATATGTATGCTCAAGCTCCCGAGCTTCAAGTTGCAGGTTTTGAGATTGATGCGCCGAAGCCAGTAAAAGCTGTTGCTAAAGTTGAAGAAGATGACGACGTCGAAGAGTATAAGGCGCCTATCAAGAAACCTGTTAATATTCGTTTTGATGATCACGATGACGAGGACGAAGCTCCTGCACTTAAAAAGCGTCAAGCAGAATCTGCACCTAAGATGGTTACAAAAGCCACAAGATCGCAGTCTGATGATGAGATTTTTGCTTTTGCAGAGTCACTTCTTGATAATTGAGGTGCATCGTGAGTACCGATCTTCAGACTATCGAGTCTAATTTAGATTCGATAGATCTAAAACACATAGCAGCATTTACTCGCAAGCTAGGTGACATCGGTCAGGGTTTCAATAAGATGATGGCTCCCGTATATCTACGGGAGTTCATCATTGCTTATGATGTATCGTCAGTCATGCATGCAAAAGCCGTTCAGGCAGAGCTGAATGCCAAGGCTGCACTAGATACCGCAGAGGCAATTGCTTACCTAGATCGTGCACCTGACTTCTTTAAAAAGAGAGACGAAAAGCCTACGGTTGAATCTCGCAAGGCTTATGTAACCCTTGATCCTGATGTTCAAAGGGCAAAAGACGTTCATGCAAGAGCTCAGGCTCTTTCTCTTCTAATGAAGAATAAGGTTCAAGAGTTTAGGTTTGCTATCGATGCTGTAAGGAAGCTTTCCGAAGACGGATACATGACGCCATGGGAAGGCATGAAGTAAACATTAAGAAAGGAAACAGATATGAGCGCCAACAAATGGATGTCTAAACTAACCAGCGATTTAGGTGTTGCAGCATCTAAGTTAAAAACTCAGATGCCAGAACCCATCGCATCGCCGAGCCCATCGTTGAACTGGGCCACTGCCCAAGGTGGCTTTCTTCCAAGTAAAGTGAACATCTTGTACGGACCCGAAAGTTCGGGTAAATCGATGTTAGCTATGATGGGCATTGTTCAACTTCAGCGCCAAGATTCAGAAGCTCTTGCGATTTGGTTTGATGCAGAGTACTCATTTAATGCGGATATGTTTGCTAAACTAGGCGGCGATTCAGACCGTCTTGTTGTGCGCAAATCCAACGATCCTCTTAAGATCTTTGATTACATCGGCGGCGAGATGCTTGAGCTTATTCAAGACGGCGCGCCGATCAAGGCGATTGTAATCGACTCAATCAAATCAATCAGATACCCCAAGGATGTGCGCAAGCAAACAACCGATCAAATCATGGGCGGCAGTGGATCCCAGTACCTCGGTAGCGCGCTCAAACTGGTAGTTCCAGTTATTGCTGAATATAAGCTTTTAGCTTTTTTTATTCAACAAGTAACAGCGCAGCTCGATCCAATGAAAGCCCTCCGTAATCCTTATGTTATTTCAGAAGGCCATGCTCTTAAGCATGCGGCAGATCTAATGCTTGAGATCACCCGCGTTGATTCTAAAAAGGGTGTGATTGAATCAGGCGAGACAATCACAGGCGCTGCTGCTCAGGTCGGCCACAAGGTTCGCGTTAAGGTCAAGAAAAATCGCATGGGTGCACCTGCTCGTCAGGCGGAATTTACCTTTCACTATGACAAAGGGGTTATAGATACCGCAGGTGAGATATTCGAGCTGGCAAAGGCACTTGGTGTGATTCGCCATCCCTTAAATCCAGAAACTGGCCGCGAGAATCCACAAATGTGGTGTTTCGGCAACGAGCCGCCAATCCGTGGTGAGCAGAACATGAAGAACTATGTTTTGGCTGACAAAGATCTGCAATCAAGAATTCTACGTGCATGTTATGAATACCAAGATGCAAAGGTTGAGACTGATGCTCTAGGTTTTGTAGATGATGATCTCGAGGAAGCATTGTGAGCTCGTCTTACGATAAAGAAATATCATTCTGGTTGTATGCGAATGTGGCCTGGCTTTTTACTAAATCCATGAGTAAGATGAGAATGTATCATGGATCAAACTTATCTGAGATATACGATATAGCTATCGTGGTGATGCGGAGGGTTTCCGAGGATGGTGCGAAAAGAAACAACATCGAGCAAAAGACTGACAGTTCTCTATTTTCTAGAGTTATCTTTTAAGCTTAAAATATCTCGCAGCATAATGCTAGGTCAACCTTGGCTCTTAGGGTGGGTCGATAGACTGCTTACATAAACATACAAAAAATTGACTATTAGTTCAAATATATGAGCAAAATACTATTTATCGGCGATCCGCATATACGGCATACTCATCTTAAAGATGGCATTGATCTTTTCAGGTGGATAGAATCTGTTGTAGAGGTTGAAAAACCAGATCTAGTTGTTAATCTCGGCGATACGCTAGACGATCACTCCGTTCTACATGCCGAAGTCCTATCTATCGTCAACCAGCATCTCCTACGGCTACGTGAGAACAAAGTACCAGTAGTTATGGTCCTCGGCAACCACGATATGTGGAAGCCAAACTGCAACAAGTATCATGCTCTTGAGGTCTTTAAATCATACAAAGGCGTGCTGGTGGCTGACAAGACCATTATTGCGGACGGAATAACCTACACACCCTATCTTCCTACGTCTTCTAGTTGGCCCGACACCAGCACAGATATCGTCGTGACGCATAACACCTTCATAGGAGCTGATTATGGACCATCGTGTGCAAAGGACGGTATCGATGCTGCTCAAGTTCAGGCTGACCTTGTTGTCTCTGGACATATCCACAAAAGGCAATCTCTTAAAGAAGGACTTATTGTCTACCCGGGTACTCCGTCGAGTCTTACGGCTTCGGATGCTAACCAGGTTAAAGGCTTGATGATCTTAGATTCGAAAACTTTAGAAATGAGGTTCATAGACTCTCCGTTTCCTATTTGGCGAACTCTCGATGTCTACTTAGATTCCTCCAATAAATTAGAGTTAAACGAGAAAGATCGTTGGATTGTAAAACTAATAGGACCGCGGGCAGAAGTTAAATCTTTTTTGGAATCTAAAACCGTCTTAGATCTTAAGAAAAGAATTCAGGTTTCATTTAAAGCTGAATTTACAGATTCTATTAAGATTAATCGCACGCAAATCTCTGCCCCTACTGTTTACAGTATGGCAGAGCAGTATATCGATAAGGTTTATTCTGGAACAATGGACCGGACTTCTTTAAAAGAAACGGTAAAGAAATACACGGAGCAACAATGAGCAACGATGTGTATGAATACGTAGATCAGCACAGGTGGCTGCTTAACAATGGTCTGTTTACAGATCAAGCTAAAGATACTTTATATCTCTACGGAGCCATAATTAATAAAAGCATTACAGCAGTAGAAGTATCTGTAAATTCAAACACTAAGGCAGTAAAATACACTGTTTATGCGCCAAATTCTTTGCTTAAAGATTATAATAGATATCAGGCATTAAAAGGTACCGGTTCAATATTTGATATGTGGAAGCTCAAAAGACTTCTTAAGCGCCACGGCAACTTAGAATTTTTAAAGATATTGAGCGGTTTTGTAAAAACTTATTGTGGACCCGCTTGGAGCGTAGAGCTTGAGTTAAGAGAAAGTTCAGAGTATGAGGATCAAGGACCCCCATCTAATGATGGTTCAAAGAAAGATAGAGACCCTGTCCCAGGATGAGGATGAGAGACAGGATCTCTGGGTCGCATATTTAGAAGATCCTTATTTTGATTTGTCGTCAAGGTTTATTGAGATAAAGAACAAAAACGACATAAACGATATTGTAATAAACAATCTTATCAACTACTTGCGCTCTCCGCCCACCACTGAAATGCTAGAATTGCTGGACGTTTTCACGGATCTTGAACGATCGGTGTTAATATTGCTGGTGCTGGGCTTTACAAAAGAGCAGGTTTCCAAGTATAAGATGATCGAGATGTTGCGTTTACAGCAAATGATAAACAACATCTCTACCCATCCTATATGGGAGACTATGCTTGTTAAAAAAGAGGCTTAACGCTGAAGAGCGATACGGATTGAACTTTGACCAGATCCGTGAGGCCGAAAAGTATTTAAAGCAGCATAAAACGGCCGGCGCAATGGGTAAGCAAGAAGCTATGCCGCTTTATGAACTTTTTCTTCTTGGTTACTCGCTAGAGGATCTAGGTCGCAGATTTCCTCAATATCCACTTGGCAAGATTGCACTTACGGCCGCCCTTAATGGTTGGGTAAAGGATCGTGAAAAGTTAGCCAACTCGGTCTACGATCGCATCAGAGCCAGGATAGTTAGATCAACTGTCGAGCAAGTCGAATTCCTTACTGATATGGTTTCAATATCTACGACAGAGAACATGGAGGAGATGCGCAAGTATCTTCACGATCCTTCAAAGTCGCCTCCTCCATCAATGAGAATAAAAAGCTTAAAAGAATATCAGCAAGTAATAGAGATGCTTGCTAAGGTTGCTGATTCTGTTCGTGCTTTGGCTACACCCGCTCAAACAGAAGAGCCTCAAAAGCTATCCGCACGTTCAAACAAAATCAAAACCCTACCAAAACCCCAAGAAACAGAGGAGTCTCTTCTTCTAGCACAATTAGTGCAGGATCCAGAAGATGAGTGAAGAATCAAAGACATGCTCGGTTCCTGGCTGTGTAAAACCGCTCAAGGCCAAGGGTTACTGCGGCAACCATTACAAGAAGTTTATAGAGTTGCCTAAAAAGAGGGCAGATCAGACCGCCCTTAGTAAAGTAGCAAAGCAGCAACAAGCATCTCAAAGAATGACAGAGCGCGCGTCTAAGTTCACGTTAGAACAATTAGAGCGCGTGTTTCTTACGCCATGCCGCACAGAGGCAGATTTAAAGAACTACATAAAATATTTCTTTAACTTGCAGCTTCCAGACTGCAAAGTTTCTAGATATGCAGATACTACGCCGTTTCATGCTATTTGGGATGTTTATAACATTTGCGTAAACAGCAACAACCCAGAAAACGTTCAAGAATTACTGTACGTTGCAGGTCGAGGATCGGGCAAGACCCTTGGCATGGCTATTGCCGAACTTCTAGTTCTTCTTCACGATCAGCGAGATGTTGTACACGTAGGTGCAATTCTTTCTCAAGCTAAACGATGTTACGAGTACCAGCAGAAGTTCTTGATGTCAGATAGAATCAAGCCACTAGTGCTGCCTCCTAAAACTCAAGAAACAGACCGGATCTTAGAAAAGTCTACGATGGAGAAGTCTGTTTTCAATGTATCAAGCGAAAAGATCACTCTTGAAGTTCTTCCGTGCACGATGCGCGCACTTAACGGACCACACGTTCCTCTAGTTGTTGTAGATGAGATCGATACGGTTTCAGGTGAGGCTGTTAAAGCGTACAAAGAGATTTCTGGTATGCTTGACTCAAAGCGAGGAAAGAAACCTCTTAGGGTTGGTATCTCTACTCGTAAGTCTAGATACGGTCTGATGAACCAGGCAATCGAGAACGCAGAGAAGCAAGGGCGTCATGTTCGTCGCTGGACAGCGTTTGAGTTCACCGAAAGATGCCCAGACTCAAGATCCGGAACAGACAGGCAAACATACTACATCGACCAGCAGTCGTTCGATGTCCGCCTTCCTTCAGACTATGCAAAACTAGGTGATCAGAAGAAAAAAGATTACGCCGCGTACGAGATGTATTCTGGTTGCTATAAGTGCCCTCTTGCCCCGATATGCCTTGGGGATGCAAAAAATCAGACGTCAACTTCGCCTATGCTTAAGTCTATTGACGAGCTTTCGCAGAAGATCTTGTCCGAAGGCCCAGATTGGGCAATGTCTCAGTTGATGAACCTCAAGCCCTCCGTAGAGGGTATTGTTTTTAAAGAGTTCGATGAGCGCACTCACGTAAAGACGTGGAACCAGATGTGGCACATACTCACAGGAAAGGAGTTTCCTGGCGAGTGCAATCACGATATATTCGTCAAGAAGTGCTTGAGTATGGGTCTACCAGCGTATTCCGGTATCGACTGGGGATGGTCAAATCCGCATACGTTAGTTGCTTTCTTTGTCGATTCAAAAGAAAACATATATATTGTTCGCTGCGACGGCATGACATATATTTCAAGACCCGCCTGGATGCATCACGTGAAAAACAAATGGCACCAAGTATATCGCACGCAGCTCTATTTTCCTGATCAAGCAGATCCAGGCGATGCTGTTGAAATGCGTAAACTAGGCTTGCCTACTTCGACCAACACCGATAAGGGTCAGGTTAACACTGGTATTCAGGTCATTAAGAAGTGGTTAAAGGTGCCAGGTGCCGGAGAGCCAAAGATCTTCTTAGCTCAAGAAACATGCCAACCCTTGATAAAAGAATTTCAATTGTATCATTATAAGGTCGATGCCGCGGGTATGATAACCGACGACCCAGACACAGAGCATGACCACTGGATCGACGCCTTAAGATATGCCGTAACTAATTTATTCGGCAAAGGGGCGGTGATATTGTCTTCCGCTGGATTAGACGTTGATATGACTAAGTTGGTTGATTCAACGGGAAGCTTTTTTAAACCACCCACGCCAGAAGAATATGCTAAAGTTAACAATATTCCGTTTAATCCGGAGGTTAACCTCGACAAGATGGGTAAAATAGGAAGGCTGTCTGAAATAGAAGACGATGAAGATCAGGGCGCTGACGGCGGCTTCATATGGCAGTTCTGATCGTATAATAAGACCACCTTAAGGCCGGAGACGACGATGTCTTGGATTGAAGATATTAAAAAAGCAGTTACCGAATCTCTTCGTAAAGATATCGAAGATCTGACCAAATCAGATGGCGATAAACTCCCTGACTCTCTACAGGAACACAACCGGTCACAAGATTCGCAAGATTTAGTTGGCAGTCGCGCTATTCTCACAGACCCATATTACGACCATGCAGCGCATAATTATTTTCTTTCTAAATCAAAAATCTCCCGCATTGCAAATCGCACTCTGAGAGAAATCTCAATGCGCGACTGGCTCGTTAACGCTATCCTCCAAATCAGGTGCGACACGGTTCTTCGCTTCTCCCGACCACAAGAGAAGAAGTATGACATGGGTTATCGTTTCGTAAAGGTTAATCACCACGAGCCGATGACGCAGGAAGATATCGAAAACATCCGCATGTTAGAAGAGTACGTCTACCACTGCGGCCGCACCGACGGCACCCCGCGCGGCGAAGAGATGCTCTTTGGAGAATTTCTTAAACTAATTACGTGGGATGCACTTACTTTTGGCCATATCGCAACCGAAAAGGTTTTAACCCGAAAAGGATCGCTCCATAGATTCCGTCCGCTTCCTGCTGAGACGGTTTATAGGGTAAACCCAAACGTATCAAAAGACACTGTTGAGAACCAAGCCAAAATAGCTCTTGAGCTTTATCATAAGAAGCGCTCCGACAATGATCCGCGCGGGGATGGTCAGATTAATAATCCAGATTCAGAATATCTGAAATATGTCCAGCAGACAATGGACATGCGCGTCATCAATGTCTTCGGTGATGAAGATATGGTATTCAAGCTCTTTAATCCAAAGAACTTTGCTGATTCCAATGGCTATGCGATCTCTATGGTCGAGCAAGCTGTGATCATGATCACAAACCACCTAAACGTCGAATCCTACAATGCAAATTACTTTACGCACGGATATGCAGCTAGAGGCATCTTGCATCTCAAAGGAACTGTTACTCAAAACACTCTCGCGTCTTTCCGTCGTCAATTCTACAACACTATTTCTGGCTCGAACAACGCTTGGCGCACTCCGATTGTCGCAGGTCTCGACGATGTTCAGTGGATACCGATGTCAGGATCTGCGCGTGAAATGGAGTACATCAACTTCAACTCCCACGTCATGCGATCAATTTGCGCACAATTCCAGATCGATCCCATTGAAGTCGGTTTAGATTACTTAACTACAGCCAACGGTCGCGCAGCTGCGCAAGCAAAAGAATCTGGACAATTTAAGATCACGTACTCTCGTGAACGCGGTCTCCTGCCGATCCTTTACTTTATTGAAGATTTAATCAACCAAGACATCGTCCCTGCATTAGATAAAGAACTCGCATCTAAATATAAATTTAAATTTGTCGGATATACAGACGACACAGCTCAGACGGACATCTCCCTACGTCAGGCGCAGATGACGGTATTTTCTTCGATGAACGATCTTCTAAAGAACGAAGATCGCAAACCTATCGATCACCCAATTGCCGATCTCCCGCTTAATCAAGCGTTCTGGGGGCTGGTTGACAAGATGATGACCAAAGGGGAGCAAAGGGAAGTTTTCCTTGGCGATAAGGGTGCAACAGAGCGAGATGAACTCAAGTATCTTCCTGGCGACCCCATGTTCCTCCAATGGTCTAATCTTCTTATGACCAAGCAGGCTCAGAAAGAAGCTAAAACACAACAGCAGCAACAGATGACTATGCAGCAGCAGCAAATGGACCATGAACACGATCTTCAACGTCAGCAGGTTGACGGGGATGCTGAGCGTCAAAAGCAAGCAGATGCGGAGGCTGCAGTTAAAGGTGGATCATCTATTCAACAGCTCCATGAAGCTGCGAAAGAGCATGGTGCAACGCAGGCTTCTAATATTGGCGGTACTGTAACACGTAATCCAATAAATGTTGCCGCTGACTTAGAAAAAGAATAACTGAACAATAACAATTCTTTTGTATAAATATCTCTATTGAGGAGATTTATTTATGGCTTGGATTGTGATTGAGGGGATTGATAGGAGCTTTAAATCTTCTGCGGCCAAGTTGTACGAAGCCAAAGGTTTTAAAGTTATCCATTTTTCCGCTCCAGATAAAAAATACTACCAGTCCGGTTACACTGGGTCAACATACTTTGAATCTCTCACCGAGATGATGGTTTCGCTTTCTGGTCAAGACGTGGTTTTTGACAGATCGTGGTACGGCGAGGCTTGCATATGGCCACAGATATATGGTCGCAAATCCCTCTTAATAGATGAGGATCTAGACGTTCTTCGTGAGTTTGAAGAACAAAATTCTGTTTCTCGAATCTTAATGGTCGACCCAGATGTAGAGGCTCATTGGAAGCGCTGCGTAGACAATAAAGAACCATTGACGCGATCGCAGTTTAATTCTGCTCAACAGCTCTATGGGATTATGGCAGATAGACATGGTTTTGAAATCAAAACAATGCATGATTTTGTACAGCATACACAAGAGGTAGAAGAAATGCAACCCCAGCAAACTGAACCCAAGGTTCAAGTAGAAGAACCGACAAATGTTCTTAAAATCGATACGCCAATTAAGCTTACGCCTGAGCAGCTTAAACTTCAACAAGCCAACGCCATAAATGACGTCTTATCCTCTCGAGTAGTAAAGAAAAAGGGCGCAGAATACGATCAAATTGAATCCCGCATCAGGGAATTCCTTAATTCAGAGTTGGCTAAAATTTTGGGAACGAATGCTCAGCAACCAGCGCTTCCATTCACTAATGAAGAAGTTACGCTACTCAAAGCGTTGGCAAATCGGGTAAAAGATAAACGCGCTTAATAAACACGGAGACAATTAATGAAAATCGCAGAATCAAACAAAAAACGCAGCAAATCCGCTATAATTCGTGTAGCTGAATTAGAGCGCGAAGTGGCTAATTTGGCTCTTGCTGTGAGAGTATCTCAAACACTGCTTAAGCAGTTCATGGAGCAACTACGCCCCATGCAGGACGATTTGACCCGTTTTTACGCGGCTCTTAATGATGTACAGTACAAAAACACCGCTCTTATCTCTTCTGTTCCGGGTGTGTCACGCGAAAACGTGGCAACCCTTGCCGACCAACTGAAACTGGCCGATTGGCAAGAATCGTCTGATAAAGACGACGCCGTACGCGATCTGGTTCCCGCAGATCAGGTTACCTCAGAAAACGATGTAATCGTGATTACCTCTACGACGCCAGACGAACCCGAAGATCGTGGTATCTTTCGTTCTAAATCGGTGCTCAAAGATATTGCCAACCAAGACATCGCTACTGGTTTTTTAAATCAACCAGTTGGCTCAACGCTTGAGACCACTATCAACGGCGCCCGACATGTTGTTCAGCTGTTGGCTGTTCGTGTTCAGAAGCCAGCAGCAATCACTGCTGAGTGATATCATACCGATTTCGGCTCCAGCTTAAACCTGGAGCCGATTTTTATTTTGTCCAGAGTATAACAAGCAAGACTAAACCTCTTGCGAGAGCTCAATGAGCGATCTTAACGACAGATTTAAGTCTAGATGCCCACGTGAACTTGATCAAATAACCAAGGAGTGGTGTCCTTTAGCTGTCTTAAGACTTAAGACGCTTAGGACCTCTAAGAAAGAACTCACAGAAGAAGAGGAAGCAAAACTTCCAGGATGCCCTTGGGCTATTGACGACCAGATGTCTGGTTATTGCTGGTTCGCCTATGAGGCACACAATATGCCGGAGACCCCATCAGCTGACGTAGATATTGCAGCCATGCTTCATGTATCCACCGATACAGTAAAAAAAACAGCCGAAAGAGCAATAAATAAAATACAGAACTGCCACGCAATTAAAGAGATCCGCGAATCATTTGCCGATGAACCGGTCGTGGACTCGGGTTTTTCATTAGATGACGAAACTGCCTATTGCGAGTAAGTCCTTGTCATTAGCTGATATCTAACTGCCTGATTTGGTATAATAAATCTGGCTGTTTAGCTATTGGAGGATGAGATGAAAAAGTGCTCTAAATGTTTAAAAGATAAAGATTTCGGTCAGTTTGTCAAAGATAAGAAAAAGCCAGATGGTCTGTACTCTTCTTGCAAGTCGTGCAACAATAATCGTATTAAAAAGTGGCATGAAGAAAACGGTGAGCAGTTTGCTTCCTATCAGGCTCAATGGGGCAAGGTAAATCGTAAATCTGTATCTGATCAGCAGCGTCGCTGGCGTGAGCGCCAATCTGATGAATATAGACTTGCAAGATCTATATCTTATAGATTGAAGATTCTGCTAAAGGGTGTTAGATCTAAACAGGTAATAGATGCGCTTGGTTGTTCGCCAGAAGAACTTAAGAAACACTTAGAATCACAATTTCAACCCGGTATGACATGGAAAAATCATAGTCGCACTGGATGGCACATAGATCACATAAGACCACTCTGCTCTTTTGATCTAAAGGATCCACAGCAGTTTGCTATAGCTTGTCATTACAGAAATTTACAACCATTATGGGCAAAAGAAAACGCCGCCAAGAGCGGTAGGTATTCGGGTTGAACATAATGTATAATGAGCAATGGTTTATAGCGAGTCAATGATTGAGGTCTTATAATGGCAACCAAGTTCGATGCTGTCGCTGCGAGCGAGCTTAGAGATACCCAAGGAGAAATCCTTGACGTTAAGGGCGCTGACATTTCTGAGCTGCTTGCTGGTCGAGGGATTGTTAACGATAACCACTCTAATAAATTACCAGATGTCGTGGGGCGTATAATTGGCGCTAAAAAGATCTTCGGTCTAGAAGATTGTGAGAACGATAGACATAAATATTACTGGAATAAAATCAAAGCGCCCTATATCTATACTGAGGGTTTGCTTTACGATGACGAAGATCACCGGTCTGCCAAAGCAGCGGCGGCAATCATAAAGCATCAATTTAAGACAGACTCTCCTTTGAAACTAAAATGCTCAGTAGAGGGTGGTATTCTTGAGCGTGGCCAAAAGGACCAGAGAGTGTTAAAGCGAACTAAGATTCGCGGCTTAGCACTTACTCTTACGCCGGCGAACAATGCCACACTTGTTGAAGGTCTAGATCTCGTAAAATCTGCTGCAACAATAGAAGAACTAGAACTCATTAAATCATACGCGCCATACGCGATTCAAGACGTCCCATCCTTTATGGACTTCTCTCAGAAGGTGTCGATTGCAAAGATCCGCCACAATGTAGAGCAGATCCATGAGATTGTTGAGAGTTTAAAAAAAAACATTAGTTTAGCCGAACCTCTCGAAAAAGCTTCCAAGAAGCAGCTACTTCAGCAGCTAGGCTCCGATCCCCAAGCTGCTGAAATTGCAGATTGGTTGTCGAAGGATGTCAAGCGCGATGACGTCCAGCAGTGGTTCCTCCGCGGCTACAAAAAAGACCCCAAGATCTGGAATACACAGAACAAAGAAGCTGTGCAACACTACGTAGGTACTGCCGGCACTAACCCCGACCACGATATCGGAAAGGTGCGCTTCGACAAGTCCCACTCCTTCGAGGATGGGATGAGGCTCTGGAAGGACGCGGAAGATAGCCTCAAGAACAAGAAGAAAGATGCGACTAACTTACTTAAACCAGATTCAAGCACCAAGAAACTTATCGATCTGGGCAATGGTTGGGGTTGGTATGACTTAGGTAAAGGATACGATGAGGCCGAAGGTAAGGCCATGGCACACTGTGGTAACGTTAACGCACAGGGCGCAGAAGAAGACGAAGACCACCACCACGATCGGATCCTTTCCCTCCGCAAAGAGCATAAAATTAATGGCGAAACCTACCACGAACCCCGGCTTTCCTTTATCGAGAATAATGGCTACTTAGGTGAAACGAAGGGATTTGGTAACTCTAAACCAGCAGCAAAGTACCACGACGCCATTATAGAGTTATTAAAACATCCCCGCGTCAAAGAGAACGTTGGTGGTGGCTACGCACCAAACAATAACTTCTACATAAACGATCTGCCAAAAGATAAGCTCGATAAATTATTAAAAGATAAGCCAAACTTAGAAAATTTGTGGAAGTTGACTTCAGGAGAAGTTGATACTGAAGAGTATCCTCAAAAACACCATGATGAAGCTGAATTACACAATCAAGCCCTGTGGGACCTAGATAATGGCGAAGAAAACATCCATCAGGTTAGATTCAGAGACATCGATCCCGAGTATGCTAAGGGCTTAATATCAAAGCGTATAAGACAAGACGACGATCCCGATGACGACGGGGGTGAGGTGCTTTCCATCATGCAGTCTCCTCACCTAGATAAATCCCACATCGATCAAGCATTCAATGAGAATCCACGCGCTTTGCAGCGTTTGCTGTACTCGCACGCAGCAAATAAGGAGCACGTTGATCGCGCTCTAAGTCATGATGACACAAATGTCCGCGTCGCCGCTATCGATTCCCCTCACTTTGGCCCGCAGCACATGGACAAAGCCTTCAACGATAACGATCCACATGTCCGCCGAGCCGCCGCTCGATCCTCCCACTTCGGTCCGCAGCATTTTGACAAAGCCTTCAACGATGAAGACTTGTTTATCCGCCTCGCCGCCATCAAATCTCCCCACTTTGGCCCGCAGCACATGGATCAAGCTTTAGGCGATAAAGAAATATTTGTCCGCCAGACCACCATCGATTCCCCTCACTTTGGCCCGCAGCACTTCGATAAGGCTTTCAACGATAACGATCCAAATGTCCGTCATGCCGCCATCAAATCTCCTCACTTTGGCCCGCAGCACATGGAGAGGGCTTTGAACGATAAAAATGGCTATGTCCGCCTCGCCGCGGCTGAATCCTCCCACTTCGGTCCGCAGCATTTTGACAAAGCCTTCAACGATAACGATCAATTCGTCCGCGCTGCTGCCGTCAAATCTTCCCACTTTGGCCCGCAGCACATGGATCAAGCTTTAGGCGATAACGATCCAAATGTCCGTCATGCTGCCGTCATATCCCCTCACTTCGGCCCGCAGCACATGGATCAAGCTTTAGGCGATAAACAGCAGTTCGTCCGCGCTGCTGCCGTCAAATCTTCCCACTTTGGCCCGCAGCACATGGATCAAGCTTTAGGCGATAACGATCCAAATGTCCGTCATGCTGCCGTCATATCCCCACACTTCGGCCCGCAGCACATGGACAAGGCATTGAACGATAAAGAAATATCTGTACGCGAAACCGCCGTCCAATCCCCTCACTTTGGTCCACAGCACGTAGACAAGGCATTGAGCGATAACGACCCAAATGTCCGCGTCGCCGCCGTTCGATCCCCTCACTTTGGCCTTCAACACATGGAGAGGGCGTTAAGCGATAGCATTGAGTTTGTTCGCGGCGTCGCAATGCAATCCCCCCATTACCAAACCTACTTAAAGCAAAAAGATCTAAACAAAGCCCTAACTGCTGGATACGGCGGAGCTGGTTCTCCCACCAACCTCACCGGCGGCGGCGTTCTGCAAGCCGAAACCTTAGACCAAGGAAGATCCTTCAGATATATAGACTGTCCTAACTGTGGCAAAGATCAGGTTTATATGAAGCACCAGGTCAAATGCAGATCCTGTGGAAAAAGCTTTCCTTTTGATACTTTAGCTAATTTTTTCTTGTCTAAGTAGAGTTAACCATGGAAAAGATTATTTTTAATAAAAACGGGCAGTGGAATTTAGTCAAAAATTGGAGCCCAAAGCAACAGAAAGACATGGTATTTGGTTGGGGCGAATATGGAAATCCTCAACATAAAGATACTATTCCGCCGGCTTCTGGTAAATTGCGATCTGATATGCTAAATCATTTAGAAAATAGAACTAAAGTCAGAATAAACCCAGACACCGGCGAAAAAGAATATAGACTTTTTAGAGCACACACAGCCAACGATCAAAGACATCAAACAGAACGAACCTCGTGGAGCACGCATCCAGATTTCTGTTTATATTGGGCCGACATAAATCGACGCAATCCGGCTCAAACATATCATAGTAATTCACAGCGCGATGAAGATATAGCGCAAGAAAAAAAATATGGAAAATATCAGGTGTCGGCTGCTTGGGTTCCAGAAAAGCACGTCCATTCGTTTCTTCCACCTTTGCAGGTTAAGCATGGATCCGAAAAAGAAGAAGGCGAAGCCATAGTTTCCCCGCACGATGTTAAAATAGATAAAACAGTAAAAAGTGCTAAATTATATAAGTTGTTAGACAGTCTCAAGGGACAAAATTACCCCAGTGATTACATAGATTAGAGTCGTAAACTGTATCAAGTATTGTTTGCGCACAACACGTGGCAAATATCCGACATGTTAGCGGCATTTAATTGAGTATAATGTCAAGGTTGTATTTAGCTGCTTAACTATAGCAGCATGGTATATTGAACTACGAATGTTAGTGCATTCGATTTTAAGGAGTAAGAAATGGCAAACCCTGTTCAAGTGCTAGACAAAATTAAGAGGAACCTTGACGCCGTTGGCGTTCCGGCTACTCGAAACGCAACCTCGGTTACCGCAGCTGGTTTGACCATCAGCTACGTTGACGCCGCGATCCAAAGCCCGATGGGCGGAGTTGATGGCGGTTCTTCGCCGTTTCTTGGAATCGGTGTTGCAAACCCTGGCGTTCTTAAAGTCAAAGGCGCCGCAGGCGAAAATAGCATCGCTGCTATCTTTGTCAACTCGTCTGACCTGGCTGTTTTGGCTTGCTGCACCCGCTTCGCTAACGACGTCGTCGTTGAAGCCGGTGATACGACCACTGAACTTGCTCGTCTTGCTGGCCACCCAGATCTTAAGGCTATGGGTCAATAAGACCTAGGAGGATTAACCATGGAAAAGAATCTCGCCAAAAGCCTCACCGATCTTATCGACGAGACGCTTGCTGAGATCGAAGCTCTGAAGAAGAGCGATCGCTTTTCCGCTGAAGAGATCGAACTGGGCCACGAAGCAAGTGGCTCCACCGAAACTCAAGCGGTCAGCAAAGCAGACGACGAAGAAGAAGAGCACGAAGATAAAGAAGACGAAGAGCACGAAGACGAAGCCAAGAAAGCAGAACATGCTTATAAAAAGGCCGAAGAAGAGTGCGAAAAAGCTGAAAAAGCTTACAAAGAAGCCATGAAAAAACGCGACATGTGTAAGGCTGAACATGGCAAGCACATGGAAAAAGCTGAAGAAGCTGACGAAGAAGCTGAAGACGAAGAAGAAACGGAAAAAGCTGAAGGCGTTAACCAGATGGCTAAAGAAGAGGACAAAGAGAAGAAGATGAAGAAGATGGAGAAAAAGCTGGCCAAGTCTATCGAAGCCCGCGTTGCCCCTCTTGAGAATCAAATCTCTCAAGTCCTTGAAGCTGTAAAAAAACTTGCAGACGCTCCGATTCCTGCTCGCGGCGCAACTTACAAGAATGTTCAAACTCTTGCTAAGAGCGCGGGCGAAATTGAGCCTCTCAATAAGTCTCAAGTTCTAAGCGATCTAATTACGCTGAAGAAATCAGGTAAAGAAGTGTCAACTGAGGATGTCCTCAAAGCAGAAATCGGTTCGGCTGACGAACTGCAAGTAATCGCAACCAAATACGGGATTAAGTAAGAAAGGGAGATAAGAGAAGATGTATCAAGACGCAATGAACCAAATTATGCAGGGTCTGGAGCAGGGTCTCGTCTCCCAGGCTGAAGTCGAGAACCTTAATAAGGCTCTCAGCGCTGGCTACGGCTACGCTGGTCGTCCGACCGACCTCACCTACGGTGGCGTTATCCAAACTGAATCGCTGGAATCGACCTTGAAAGTCGTGACCTTCGATATGAAAAATCTGAAGCTGTGGCCATCCCTCAGCATCGACAAGGCCTACAACCTGTTCGAACAGTACAACCGTTTGGTTGGTTACGGTTCTGACGCTTCGCCGTACATTGGTGAAGGCGGCGCTGGACAAGAAGAAGATTCTACGTACGTACGTGACGGTCAAAGAATCGCCTTCTTCAGCAAACGTCGTAAGGTCAGCCACCAAATGACCCTCGTCCGTACGTCGGTCGGCGACGTGGTTGCTCAACAAGCAAAAGAAGGCACGATGGACCTTCTGAAAAACGTTGAGCGCGAACTCTACTGGGGTAACTCGCACTTCACGGACGCTACCGGTAACCAAACTGGTGCAACCGCTGATCTTCCTGTCAACAGCATCGCGATGAGCGGTCTGCTCCAACAGATCCTCAAAGGCGACACCGACAGCCAGTTCATCTCCAAGGATTTCCAAGGCTGGGGTGCTGAATCGTCCTCTATCGTCCTTGACCTTGCTGGTGCAACCCTTGCTCAAGACGACATCGAAACCCTCGCTGTTAAAGCTCTTGAGAACTTCGGCGCTCCTACTCAGTTCCACGCTGAGCCGATTGCGATCTCTGCTTTCGTTCGTCAGTTCTATCCTCAGTTCCGCTCTGAGCCAGGTCTGTCCGGCCAAACTGTTGGCTACGATGTGTCCAAAGTGACCACAACCGCTGGCCAAATCGACCTCAAGCCGAACCTCTTCCTCCGTCCTCGTCAGCAAGTTCGTCCTTCTGCCGTGAACGCTAACTCCCCAAGCATTGCTGGTCTCAGCATCGCTGGTACGGCTGCTGGCTCTGGTTCTGATCTCGCTGCTGGTACGTATCACTATGCACTGACCCTCGTGAACGACTTCGGCGAATCCGCCCCTGTCCTCACCGGTTCAGCAGTGACCGCCACTGCTGGTCAAAGCGTTACCGTCGCAGTAACCGGTACTGTTCCCGCTAATGTAAAGTACTATAAATTGTATCGTTCAGCTTCGGGCGCTGCTGCTTCGACCGCTCAATTCATCGGCAACTACCGCCTCGGCATCTCCGCGATCGTCGACGCTGGTAAGAAACGCCCAGGACTTGGCGAAGCTTTCTTGCTCGACCTTGGCGCCGAAACGATGAAGTTTAAACAACTTGCCCCGCTTGCCAAGATGAACCTCGCCGTAGTGACTACTGCCCTCGAGTTCCTCTTGCTCATGTACGGCGCACTGTTTGTCTACGCTCCGCGCTTCAACGCTGTGATGAAAAACGTTGGCAAATAAGCAAGATCACTGATTAAAGTGAAAATAAGGACACCCGCGAGGGTGTCTTTTTTTTATTCATGTTAGTATAAACCACATGTTGCAATAAAAAGCCAAGCAATTATGTGAGCTTTAATTTGAAACCAAATCTTCCAACAGTTACCCTCATCGTCATAGATTGCATTAATTACGATAGGGCAAAATTATCCCTCGATCATTGTAGAAATAGCGCTAACTTTGGTGCAGTTAAACTTTTAACACACTTTGATGTAAACGATAATGTTGCCGTTAAGATAGAAAAAATTAACTCGATATCGGAATATTCTAATTTTGTAATAAGGAAACTTTCCGATTATTTTGATACGCAGCATGTTTTAATTGCTCAATGGGATGGGTTTATATGGAACGCTGATCTGTGGGATAATCGTTTTTTACAATACGACTACATCGGCGCCCCTTGGCCGGAAAACATACTTCACCCAGGTGCTCCAAAGCATTTCAATGTTGGAAATGGTGGTTTTTCCCTTAGAAGTAAGAATCTCCAAGAGTTTCTTAAAAACGACAAAAATCTCACAATGCACCATGCGGAAGATGTCGCAATATGTCAATTAAATAGAGCGTACTTAGAGGCAAAAGGCTTTACTTTTGCACCGTTGGATCTAGCGAGAAAATTCAGTTGGGAATATTATGATCAACAAAACGCCTTTGGTGTCCACGCCAGAATGAAATTAATTAAAAAACATTAAGCTCATTCATTGCATTAATAAACTTTACCGCAGTCATTTTTGTAACACATTCAGCTAGTTGCATCTTGCGCGGACAGTGATTAAAGTCCCAGAGATTTAGGTTCCAATCTGATTCGCAGAAATTACAAAATATATTTGGTGTTATTGCTATTGTCTTTGCCAGACCTCTGTATGGAATGCGCTTAGATGGTGCCACTGTTGTAAAACCTGCAATTACCGGCGTATCAGTCGTAAAAGCTATATGAATTGGACCGCTGTCCATGCCAATTACGGCTCGAGATTTCGACATTATTGACGCAAGTTCGCAGAGCGTTGTCTGATCGCGTAGATCTACGCCAAATCCAGGATATTCGAAATCACTAATTGCCGGATAATCTTTCCATATGGAGATCTTCCCCGTTTTTCCTACGTAAACAGGAATTAAGCCTTTGGATTGAATATATTGTGCAATAGTTAACAGTTCGTTTGATAAAATTGTTCTCTGTTTATCTCGATAAGTTGTTATGATTATAACGCTTTTGCTAAAATCAACATTAAATCTATCCACGTTTACTGTTTTTAATGGAATGTATTTAAGTTCAATGTCGCTTAAAATCTTACCCATGAGATTTACACAGCCGTATTCAGTAAGTTTCATTCTAGATGGAGTTAACTTACATATACCCGTAGCGTTTTTAGGCGGGTTTAGGGTTCTAATCGAAAAGTCTACGGGATAAGAACTGTTTATTGGTATAAATTTATCGTCGGGGACAAAAGAAAAGATATCTTTAAAATCGTCATAAATTGCAACTAAATATTCTGTTTTACTATGATAAACGTCGATTGCGTGCTTGAGCGTTGGTGCGGCGGCAATTAGGTCGCCAACCGCAGCGCTATTTAATACGTATACTGTTTTGTTAGCAAACATCTATCACCTAAAAGTATAATATAAAAGTACATATTATTTATACATTAAAACAAACTTAAACAATAATTATCTTAAATGAGACAAAAGTGACTTTTATTAAAAAATTTGCATCGAAGCTAGGGGTTTTAGATTACAAAGGAACCTGGAATGCGGCAACTAACACGCCAGATCTAACAACGAATATCCCTAAAAAGGGATATTATTATATCGTTTCGACTCCCGGCGCTACAAATTTAAGCGGTATTTCTGAGTGGGAAGCTGGCGACTGGGTTATTCACAACGGCGTCGATTGGCAAAAAATGGATGCCGCTGATAAGGCAAAAACGAATCAACTTGAATCTTCTATTAATTCACTGTCTTTAGCGGTAAATCAGCTAACATTAAACACATCCAATTTACCACAAGTAAATTCCTCAATTTCTACTCTCCAAGCCGCAAATAATAGTTTATCTAGCTCTGTTAACAATTTAACAATATCTATTCAAAATTCAAAATTATCAGACGTTTTTTATGTGGCAAAAAATGGAAATGATACTAATGCAACCGGTTCGGTGGCTAGTCCATTTTTAACTATTTCTGCTGCTCTTTTGCATATCGAAACAAATATATTAAATTCACAAAGTAATGTTGTTGTTGTGGTGGGGCCGGGTGAATATGTTGAGAATGTTACCCTCACTAGACCAAAAACCCATTTAGTGGGACTAGTAGAATCACGGTCCAATTCTACGACCATATCTGGAAATTTAACCATAAATCCAGCGTCAACCGTAGACGGTGTTAACAACTCTATTTTTGCAGTTGAGGGTTTTTTAATTTTACCAAGCGCAGGTGATGCGATCGCTATCACAGGGTCTAAAGAATGCAATGTTCTAATAACAAATTGCTATATTTATGCAGACGGTCCTGGTGCTCAACGAGGGCTGGTGTCAAATCAAATCTCATCAACAAAAACTCGCATACAGATTCGTAATCTACTTATCAACAATGTTGCAGCAAATAGTTTGGCTTTGGAACTTTCCAACTCCTATGCTACTGCAGAGTTTTTAACTTGCTACACTGGCGTGTCTAGTGTAATTTCACTACTAAACACAACGCTTACTGCATCAAATTCGTGGTTTGAAAACAATGCATTGTCGCATATTGTAACCGTATCAAACAGCAGTATTTTTTCAATGGGAAGCGGTTATTTATACAATAAATACACAAATGGATCTGGTGTTTTGATTCAACCGGGTGGCCAAACGATATGCGTGAATAATGTTTTTCAAATAACTGGAATCAATGGATTTGCGGTTTCAGGTTCGCAAGGATCTGTTTTTATGCATGCAGGTAATTGTTTTGTCTATGGAACTTCAAATAAAATTTCGGCTGCAATTGGTGCAGGTGCCATATCGATGGCCACATCTTTTGCCGCGGTGTAATATGAAATTGCAAAAAATTTATAGTAGTATTTATCGCGTATCGTTTAATGATTCCGACGATCTCGCGATGTCTTTTCTAAGATTTCAAGAACATTATGAATCACCTGAATTTCGTGGACGTTTTTTTAGTTTAAATGAGTACAAGACTTGGTATTCTAAAAAATATGGTTCATTTTCTTATGTTGACGATTGGTCAGGTTTTAATATTCCGTCATATATTTTTAAACCATTTATAGATGGAAATTTTGGTGAACTGAGTTTACTAGAACGTAAGTTATTAGAGTCTTTTAAAGACGTCAGCCACCCTTACTATGTAATAGGCACAAACGATGATGGTGCCACCCTAGATCACGAGATTTGTCACGCGCTTTTTTACGTAGACGATCTTTATTGCAAATCAGTTACCGCCCTCATTGAGGCAAATAGCGATGGTCTTTCATTGCTTTTCGATAAGATCTTGTCCTTAGGTTACCATAAGGCAGTTTTAATAGATGAGGCTAACGCCTATCTCTGTGCCAACCCGAATTGGATAGAAGAGCAAGATTTGACTGTTGATTATTGTTTAGTTAAGCAACTTCAACAACTTAGAGACGAAGCGCTTAATAGAAGATCTTGAGAGCTTCCGAAAATCTCAACCTCGGAAGCTGGTATAATAACAGCAGCTTAATGATGGAGAGACTGTATGTCAAGAGCCATTAATTTACCCACAGGTTCCTCTAGGGTGTCTGAGGTTGGTCTTGTTTGGCGGGAAATCAGCACCGGTAGCGCCGGAACCTGGGAGGTTCCTAAATACTGCGCGATACGGGTTAGAGCAACTGCTGCTACCTCTATTTCTTTCGACAGTTTGCTTTCTGCCACAATGACGACTAATGAAATAATGATTTTCAACTCTGGTCGTGGAACAAACTTAGATTCTAAAGATACGGTAACGCTAACATCTAGTGGTACTGCTTATATTCAAGTAGGTCTTGAAGCAAATAGGGACTAATATGAACTTTTCATCGTTCAAAGAGCTCCTTCTCCGCAAGACCGAAGATGAGTCGTTAAAAACACTTATTAAGGTTGTGGACACCAACTTTCTTGCGGACCAAATAATCGAGTCGCTTCAGAAGATGGCAAATAATCGTAATGCTGGTGTTCACGCGAATCTAGCTATACGCCATTTTGGCACCGAGATGGATCCTGAGCGAGAATCCGCGATGATTCGCGAAGCGCTAGGTCATCATGCTTCGCGATACAAGGCTGCGCTTGATGCCGGCGATAAAACAATGGCTAACGACCATGCAGCACAATTTTTTAAGATTCTGAATCTTGTTCACAAAGCTGAACCTCACTCGCACGGCAAGCTTCAATCCGAAACCGTAGCGCTCCAGCCTTGGGTACGAACGCATCCATCTTATTCAGAAACGTTTGCGGCTAAGATGGCACGCGATCCCGAATATGCCAAGGACAACCCCGTTACACGCGGTAAAAAATCACCGCATCAATACGTAAATGATCCAAAAGCAGGTTACGGTTTCAAACCAGCACGCAAAGATTGGTCGTTCCTACAAAACGAACCGCATTTTTCATACGCAGATGAGATCGCTAAGCATGGACACGTCGGCGCCTACCCAATGGAACACACTAAGATCAATGGCAAGTACATCCCAATCGAAGACGTTGAAAACTTGCACGACGGTAAGAAGAACCATCCATTCGACTATCACCCGATCCTAGAACATTACTCTGAGTCCATCAACGATCGTGCGCCAGAACGAGATGCTCAGTACGTTAAAGAGTATGAACAATATATGTCTTCTCCGCATCTCGAGACGCATCTTGCGCACCAAGAAAACCTCATGTCTTCTGGTGCCCATGAGTCTCGCGGTCTAAAGGTTGGGCAACCAGTCCATGCTGGTTCTAAGAGATTAGAACCGCAAAAGCAAGAAACAGAATCAGTCCCCACGACAGCTGCAGCTGCAGCTCCAGCACCATCCGCTGTTAAACAAGATCAGCCAAAAGTAATTACCAGAAAGATGTCGGATAAAGAAAAGGCTAAGGCTATGTTGCCACCCCATTTACACGATCTCTTGAAGGATTAAATATGCCAAAGGGAATAATTAAAACCCCAGAGCAAGAGAAAAAGTGGGAAAAAGCTAAAGAAGTTGCCGCAGAGCAAGGCAAGTCTAAGCGATGGCCATTAATCATGCATATTTTTAAACAAATGGGCGGCATGTCAAAGGCCGACGATGAACATAAAAATGTGTTAATTGAGCGTGCCCTTCAGTCACAGGGAAAGAAAACGACTATCCCACAAGAAGCTCATGAAGCCCTCCATTCCTGGTGGCAACAAAATCGCGATCGCTTGCTTTCGCAAAAGCAAAAAGAAGATATTGCCCAGATTAAATCTGTTAAAGAAAAAAGATCTAAGTTAGGTCTTGTCAAGGGGCGAGAATATCTTGATGAGATGTCGATTGCTCTTAGTGCATTAAAGAATGAGCTTTCAGAAGAGCTATCAAAAGCCGAAGAGAAAAAGTCATCAGGCGAATGGTCACAAAGCCCGGATCACACACCTGAAGAATTAGACAGAATTGCTAAGTTAGTTGAAGAAGGCTATCATCCGCGCGAAGCAGCACATATGATTTCCCCAGCCACAGGGGGGCGCGGTGAGCCTAGGGATTTTATGCGAGCACTTCAGTCTTATGTGAAGCCAACGCAACTGTCGCCGAAGATGCACGAACATGCAAAAAAGGTGGCTCAACAGTGGCTTGATCAATATGAGCAGCATATTGCGGAGCAAGCTAAACCAGAAATTAATCCCATATTACACGCATCTGGTAAATTAAAAAACGCTTATGCAGAAAAAACCGGAGATTACAACAAAGCATATTCTGATTTCTTAGCTTCTGATGAGCTTAAAGGAAAGTCTCCTATGGAGCGCCACAAAGCAGTTCAGGCATGGAAAGCAAAATGGAAGCAAGAAAATCCAGAACAAACCGAGTCTTTGTCTGAAATTTCTTCTGCCGGAACCGCATTCAGACAGGCAGAAGAAGCGCGCAAAAAACACATCGAAGACGTCAAGCATCATTTAGTGCATGGTGGTGCGCCAATAGAATCACAAACCAGCGAAGAGGACGTAGAAACTTCTGCACCAATGTCTGCTCGTGCAATATCAGAGCACATGGGCATCGGCGGCGGCGAAGAAGACGAAGGACCCAAGATCTCTGCGCAGATGGACCCTTCAATGAAATTTGCAACCCAACACAAGAAGTTTGTAGAGTCTGTTTTGAGACCACAAGTTGGCGAAAAAGCGACGAAGCATCCTGCGCAAGTAGAGCAACCAAAAGCAACTGCAGCCGCAGCTGAAGCGCCCGCTGCAGCGGCGCAAAAACCAAAGACGATTATTCGTCGCATGGCAAAACCAGAACAACTTGAGCGTATGCAGCGAGTAGACGCTGCCAAGATGGCACAGGCCAAGAAGGAATAACGCATGGGCATCTCGAACTCGCCATTAAACCCACCGTTTCCTTTCATGGAGAAGGAGCAGGAGCAACCTTCTGTAACAAGATACCTTCCGCTACCTACTGCTCAAACTCTTAAAGATACTAGTCTTTTTGGTATTCCGCTTAAGTCTGCCTTAACCGGTCAAACTGTTTCAGATGCGACCCTGACGGATTATATTACAAAAGCCATCTCACGACTAGAGCACGAACTCAACATCTTTATTACACCAGTTCAGTTTGAAGAGCGACATGACTACGATCGCGAAATTTGGACTCAACAGTATGCCTGGATAAAGCTTAACAATGCTCCGGTTTTAGATTGCCAATCTGTTCAGTTGAACTTTGGCAACGGAACACCAATGCCGCCCCTGGTAGAGTTTCCGCTTGAGTTTGTGTATGTCAACGGCCAAGAAGGCGCTATCCGTTTGGTGCCTGTTCTGGGTACGGCAACATCCGGTTTTGTCCTATCATCGTTTGCGGGTTCGCAGTGGATGGCTTTGGTTGCAATGGGCGTCTTCAACTTCCCTGGCGCAGTTTTAGTTAAGTATCGTGCTGGTTTTGAACCCAACAAAGTGCCCGCAATGATATCTGGCCTCATCGAGAAGATGGCGGCGCTGATGGCGCTCAGTGCGTTAGGGCACCTAATTTTTCCGTACAGCTCAGTTGGTATCGGTATTGACGGAACATCACAAAGTGTCGGTACGCCGGGTATCCAATTCCTTACTGGTCGTATCGCTGATCTTAAAGAGCAAGTACAACTAGAGTTAGACGCTGCTAGAAATTACTATCAAAAAAAGTTTCTCATCGACGTCTTTTAAGAAGATATATCAATGGCTTATATTGTTAAAAAATGCAAACTGTGCAATCAAGACTTTGTCGACCAAACCAAGTCTAGCAATAAGCTTTTTTGTTCGACGAACCATAAGTCGTCTTTTACGAAGAAAAAGCATGCTGAAAAAGTGAAGCTTACAAAGGCCATCTACTACAAAAATAATAAAGAAAAAATTGCAGCAGATCATCTTCGTTGGATGAAATCTAAGTTCAAGGCGGTAAGCGAAGGGACCGCATCGGCAGCTGACATAAATTTCGTCATTAGAAATCGAGTAAGAACTCGACTTCTCAAGATTCTAAGAGAATCTGGCACATCAAAAAACTCCTCTGTTACAAACTTGATTGGTTGCTCGATTGATCAGCTTAGAGATCATTTAGAATCTAAATTTGTTGAAGGTATGGGTTGGGGTAACAGATCTGAGTGGCACATTGATCATATTATTCCGCTATCTTCTTTCGATTTATCAGATCCTGAACAATTGGCGAAAGCATGCCATTATACTAATCTTCAGCCCTTGTGGGCAGCTGATAATATCGCTAAAGGCGGTAAACTACCGGAGGCTCTATAAATGCCAAAAGCATTGCATAAAAATAAATGGCGAAAAATACATAGCATTGAAAAATGCGATGATGGGTATTCGTATCAGCTCGATGGCGTTGAAGGGAAAGTTTACCACAAAGACATCGAAGATCTCGATCTTTCTAAGTACGAGATCGTTAACCCAGACGGTTCGATTACCAGAGGCCCCGGTAAAGAACCACTTAGAAAACCAATGAAAAAATCTCTACTAGAACGCTGGGAACTGCTTAAGGCACAAATTAGCCACGAGATGGCTTTTATGCCTATGAGAGAAGATGATGAAGAACAAGAGCAAAGTCCATCTCCAGAAGATACTCAAGATCCAACTCCTGGCAATGCTGATCAGGCTCAAGCTCCTGTCGGTGAAGCGGTAGAGCAAACTCGACAACCAATTGAGGACCCAGATGCCCAAGACGCATCAGACGCAGTCGACGTTTCATCTCTCCAAGGAGGTGCTGAAGCTGATGCAGGTGCTGATGAAACTCAGGCTCCGCAAGAAAGCGAGGAGGATCATGCCTACGACGAGGAGAAGTTGATCGAACTTCTTCGTCAGGATGGGTACTCTGACGCCGAGATTGCACACATAATCCACGGCCATGTTCCTGGTGGAGACCACGAAGAACGTGCGATGAATTTAGAGCAAATTCGCGAGCAAGAAAAACACGATCACCACATGGATCGTCTTAAGGGGCAAACCGATACGCAGCAAGATCACGCCAAGCGCATGGCCGACCTAGAGTACGATCATGCCAAAAAGGAAAAAGAGCTTAGATTAAAACACCTAGAAGAAGAACTTAAAGTTAAATTAGAAAACTTAAAGAATAAAGGCAAGGTCGATGGAAAAGCTGATTAAGTCACAAAACGGTCAGTGGACTTTAACTAAAGCTGCACCCAAAGGTGTAAATAAAGACAAATGGGATCGTTGCGTAGAAGACGTTAAGGCAAAAGGAACGGCAGAAAGTCCTCATGCAGTTTGCACTGCGGCAATGACTAAAGGCGAAGTACACATCGCGCCTACGCCTTCAAATTCAACTAAAGGCGGCAATGGCACAAATGAGATGGCTAAAGAAGACGGCTCAGAGATGATGTTCTCTGACCTGGAACAGATCGCACACCATATTGCAGAAATCAGAGAGCACATGAAGGCTTCTGAAGATTCCCCGGATTGGGTTAAGGCTCAAATCACAGAAGCCGCACAAAATCTTTCTGGTGTTGCACACTACATCCAAGGCAAAAAAGCAAAGGTTAAATAACGTGGACAAATTAAGCAAAAGCGATAAAAAGCTAATCAAAGAAGAGGAAAGCCCAATGAAACGCCTTAAGCCAGGTGTTTCTCCTACAGGACTTCCTGTTTTATCTGGTTCTGCTAAAGACATCGCCGATGTGCTTAGGCATCACGCTGGACCTAAAGTCAAATTAAAACCTGAAAAATTTAGTGAACTTGAGCGTCTTGCGGTTCAAGAGACAAAAAAGCGTTTTGGTAAGGAAGACATTTCCGATCACCCAAAACACATCAAAGAAATAATGGTTCGTCACGGTGGAGTTATTCCAGAAGGTCATCCAGACAGAGAAAAAATGGCTACGCATGTCAATTCACTCCTATCCTCGCAGCAACGAGGAGAGGGTACTAGGCTTTATCAGCAATATCTTTCTGGTGGAAAAGAATACACAAAATCCGAATCATTAAGCAAGACTGATATTTATGCACAAGCATATTCCGATGGCACGCTTGATGTCGTCTTCGAGGAAGACGTATCCGATCTCCTTGAGAAAGCTGTTGTAACATACTTAGAGTCTAAGGGTTACGAAGAAGTTTTAGAAAAAGGCCTCAAAGCTAAGCATAAATCTAAAAAGGGCGGTATGACTGCTGCCGGCGTAAAAGCCTACCGCAGGGAAAATCCAGGCTCTAAACTTCAGACAGCGGTAACAGAAGATAAACCAAAAGGTAAAAGAGCCAAAAGAAGAAGGTCTTTTTGCGCTAGGATGTCTGGTGTAAAAGGCCCTATGAAGGACAAGAACGGCAAACCGACAAGAAAAGCTCTGGCACTGAGGAGATGGAAATGCTGAAAGATGAATTAAAAGCACTATACAAAGCCAAGCCAGAGCTCATCGAAGAGCATAAACGACTTGTTAACGTACTTCGCACCGGTTCAAAAAAAGAGCAGGCTGCAGAAGCAGAGCGTCAACTTAAAGAACTTAAAGAGATGGTTGGCAAGGCTGATCGCTGCTGGGAGGGTTACGAGCCTACTCCTGGTAAAAAGCCATACGAAAAAGGATCTTGTCGCCCAATTGAAAAACAAGAAATAGTAACATTTGATAAACAAGAATCCAGTAAGGGTTGGCAAATAAAGATAAAAGGTAAAGAAGGATACCACGACGTTAAAGACGTGGTGGATATGGGACCTCAAAAGCATAATTCTTATCTTCTGCATGACGGCACCACGATACCGCATGAACAGATCGAGGACCTAAATATTTCGCCTAAGCGTCCAGAGATAAACGTTAGAAAAGCTAGTTTTGATGATCGGGTTTCTGCTGTAAAGGCTAAGTATTCGGTTTCAAAAGAAAAACCTTTTCAAGAAAAGGTTAAAGAAATCAAGCAAAAATACTCAGAAAAGCCTCAGCTAACAGAAGATCAGCGCATTGGCGCCATGAAGATGAAGTACACTAGCATGTTTAAAAGCGAAGACATGCAAAGACTGATTCAAGAGGTGTCCACCAGGCAGCCAACTGATGCCGAGCTTGAGGTAATATTAGAATATAATAGCAGAGTTGTGCAAGAGGCGACCAATAAGGTACCTCAAACAAATGAAGAAGACTTTGGGTATTAGCGATGCTAGAAAAGTACTATAAAGAAATACCATCGCAACTGTTCGCGGCCACTGGCACGTCTACTGGTGTCGTTACTATTTCTTCTACGGTATCTTTTAAGCTTGGTCAATTAGTGGTCATTCTTAATCCCAGTCTGCCGTCTGTTGCTGGTGAAATTAAAGCTATATTCTCAGAAACCCAGATGGCGATTGGCCCGCAAGGTTCCAATCCCAACGTGCGCATCGATCTGTCCTCATATGACACCACATCTACGATAAGTGCACCGGAACAACAGCGTCCAACTATCGCAACTCAAGACATTGAGCGCTATACGTACGAGGAAGCTCCTATAGTTGCGCGTCGCACAATACCTGTAGATGATACGGGTAATATTTTAAAGTTTGTCAGAAATGCGCCTGGTGAAGCCAAAAGTCTAGCAGTGTCAGTCGACAAGCTAACATTTAATTCATTTAGTGAAGCAAAAGTTTCTGATGCTTTACAAGGAACAGCGCAAGGGGCGTCTGTGCAAGTTTCTGCCACGCCTGTCGAAGCAAAAGGCGGCGCAACCACCCTTAACAATAGAAAAGGTGTTTTTATAACACCGATTGATAAAAATGTTTACATGGGGTTTGCGAACACCGTGTCTTCTGCCAATGGTATACCTATTTTTATCAATCAGATGGTGTACGTCCCAGCAGCCGCAGCTATGAAAATCTGGCTTGTAAATGGCGGTGCTGGTGGGGCGGCAGAAGTTAGGGTCTGGGAGGTCGGTTAACAATGTCAAAAGCTTTTGTTACCGCTACCGCTTTATCTACCCCGTTTTTACCAAATCGGGGCATAGATGCAAAGAACGTTCAAGAGGCCATTGAGAAGTTAGCATTTTTGACTTATGCAAACTCTTTGGCTGGAGCCATATATACTGAGGATGGCGATGTTACTATCAGAATCGGTACTGCGGAAACATCTTTAGTGCTCCCCAGCAATACTGGTAGATGGCGAGTTTCTGTCAATGATTTGGGGGAGATAACATCTCAGCAGTTAGAAAGTTCAGACGAAAGTCCAATTACGTATTGGCGCTTTAAACGAAATGATGGATCCAGAGTTGCCGTAGAGATTACCGATGAGGGAGAGGTTATAATGGTAAACTCTCCAGAGTATGCTGGTTTAAGCATTAAGTCATTTTATCTTAGAAGTCCATCAAATTATCTTTTTACCCTCGGCGTCAACGATGACGATGAGTTTTACACCGAATCAACTAGCGCACCACCAAATCCTAAATTTAGAGTGATATCGCAAGACAATCAGGTGTTGTTTAGTACTGTAGAGCATAGGCAGCTTGCCTTAAACTATATGCCAACGTACAGTATAAGCGACTTACCGGCACTCCCGGTAGGTATGAATGAAGTTGTGCCGATGGCTTTCGTAAAGAGTGGCGCACTTCATAAACCAGCATACCATGATGGAGCAATTTGGCGATATCTAAATACAGATATGCCGGTTGTAAAAGAAATTTCAACGAATCCAATGGTTTTAAGTTATCTCCTGCTTCCTAGTTCTACAGGCTTCTGGAAGCTTACTGCAACGGATTCTGGTGGAATATTAACTTCCAAATATGAAAACATTGGATCGAATTCGCCGCTCCCCACTCCGTTGTTGGTTTCTAGTTCAATGGGGGTGCGGTATGTTTCAGCAGATGCGCTAGGCGCTCCTCGAACCCAATTAATCGGTGGTACATATCCGCCAACTCAAGTTCGTATATCTAGCGATAACGCTGTATGGGAAATATTGGCCAGTAATACTGGTGAACTGTTTCTTCAAAGAATATAAGGCTTTAATTATGGCCAGAAGAACACATATTGCAAAACAAGAAGAACAGGTAAACGAAAAGGGTTTGCAGATAAGAGACGCAGACCCCACCTTGCCAGTTGAAAATCAACTTTGGATAAATCTCTCTAGCAGTTCTATTAATGTTGCTAAAAATGGCGGCATAGTTAAACTCAACGATACAAACTACACCGAGACCGTTGTTATTATTGCTGCAAATTTATCAACTAAAACATTAACAGTTTCGCGTGCAGTTCAAAATCCATCTAGAACAAAAATATTCCCTGAAGGCGGACCAGCGCAGATTTATTCCACCGATTTTACCGTGGTGTCTCCTAATATAATTACCTGGGGTAATCTGGGTTTAGACGGACTTTTGGAAGTGGGAGACGTACTCGTGATAGAATATTCCTAAAGGTACTATTAACTACCATTAGGAGTGTTTATGTCTCAGATTAAGAAGAAGTTTATTGCCGATAACGCAATCGATGGATCGAAAATCCAGCTGTTGAACGGTCAGGCCGTTCGCGCCGTCAACTCGCTTGGAGTTGATCGTGATTTGTTCTATTTCACGAACAGCAACGAGTTTAGACTTGTAGAGATGCCCAGACTCAGTATTGACCCAATCACTACTGATGACTTGACCCGTAAGGGCTATGTCGACATGGCGGTTGCACAATTGCAAACTTCCCTTTCGCAAGAAGTTAGCGATCGTCAAACCGCAATCGCTGCAGAACAATCTGCACGCATTGCAGCAGACGCCGACCTTCAATCTCAAGTCAACGTAGAAAAAGGCCGCATCGATGCCATCCTTTCTGC